>Ga0209605_1000035_pt1 | contig 199261 bp, 197 predicted proteins | sample AD_UKC035_MetaG_FD_184408 | JGI IMG/M metagenome (GOLD analysis project Ga0209605, IMG submission 184408) | Active sludge microbial communities of municipal wastewater-treating anaerobic digesters from USA - AD_UKC035_MetaG (SPAdes) (version 2) | ecosystem: Engineered > Bioreactor > Anaerobic...
GCACCGAAGGATAGCCAGAAACCCGGCGCCAGGGCAGCCCAAGGGTCCAACAGCAGCACCGCCAGCAGGGCCGCCGCCAGCATGCGGCTGGGGCTGGCGCGCCGATCCAGCCAGGCCACCGCCGCAGTACTGGCCAGCATGAACAGGGTACGCTGGGCGGGAATGCCGAAACCCGCCAGCAGGGTGTAGAGCGTGGCGGCCAGCAGGCCCAGGGCGATGCCAGCGCGTTGCGCGGGCAGGCGCAGGTTCAGAGGGGGAAAATGCCGCCAAGCCAGACGTGTCAGGCCGTAGACCAGGGCAGCGAGCAGGGTGATGTGCAGGCCGGACACCGAGAAGAGATGGGTGGTGCCGGTCTGCCGGAACAGGGCCCACTGGGCCGCGGGCACGGCGCCCTGATCCCCCACCGCCAAGGCCCCCACCACGCCGGCGTAGGGGGCGCCGGCCAGGGTCCGGGCCAGATGGCCGCGCACCCACTCCCGGCTGCGATCCAGCAGGGCCCGGGCCTGGCCCGGGCAGGCACCGGCCGGGCCGTTGATGGCCCGTACCGTACCCGTGGCGCGTACACCCCGCTCCAGCAACCAGGCCTCGTAATCGAAGCCGCCGGGATTGAGGTGGCCATGCGGCCGCTGCACACGCACGGTCAGATGGATGCAGTCGCCGCCCGGCAGCCGGGGCGGGCTCGCCTTCCCCTGCGCATACCAACCCAGACGCAGACGGGTGGGCAAGCGCGCCCCCGGGGTGGTCACCCGCACCACGTCCAGGGTGAAGCTCACACCCCTGGGGGAGATCTCCGGCAGGCCGATGACGCGACCGGCAAGTGCGAGATCGCGGCCTTCCCAATCGGGATGCAGCGCCTCGGCCAGGCGCAGATCGGCACGCCAGGCCGCATAGAAGAAGCCCGCCAGCAGTGCCAGGCCCAGGATGCCCAGCCGGCGCAGGCGGGCCGGCCAGGGCCCGCTGGGCCGTCCGGCCAGCAGCAGTACGGCCAGGGGCAGCCCCCAGAGCCAGTCCAGACGGGGCAGTTCGGGCCGGGTCTGCAGCGCGGCGCAGCCGGCCGCGAAGGCCAGGATGGCCAGGCGGTACATGTCCCTCCCTTGTCGATGTCATGCGTCCCGAGCCTGATTGTGCACAAATTGGCAGAGGGAGGCGGCCCACCTTCTTCATGCGCCTGCACGCGGGGAGATCCCACGGCGTGTCGGAAGACGAGTGAAACGGATGCCACGCATGCCATCGACGGGTGCCCCGCCTACAATCTCCCCATGCCACGCAAATACCTGCGCAAATACCTGCCTGACCACAGCACGGTACGGGAGCATCGCCACCTGCGCTGGGCACGCCCCCTGCTGCAACACCCCAACCTGTGGCACCTGAACCGCAACGCCGTGGCGGGTGGCGTGGCCGCGGGCATGATCGGTGGCCTCATCCCGGGGCCCGTGCAGATGCTCACGGCTGCCATCCTGGCCATCCTATTCCGCGTGAATCTGCCCGTGGCGGTGGCCACCACCCTGCTCACCAACCCATTCACCTGGCCCTTCATCTTCGTGACGGCCTACCAGATCGGTCATTGGGTCATGGGTGATCGTGGCGGACGCATGTCGGAGTTCGAGTTCGACTGGGACCAGCAGCCCTGGAGCGATTTTTTCCCCGAGTTCTGGCGCTGGCTGCTGAGCCTGGGCGAGACCTTCCTGGTCGGCAACCTGATCCTGGCCACCGGTCTGGCGCTACTGGGCTATGCGGCCGTGCAGGTGGGCTGGCGCCTCTACCTGCTGGCCTACATCAAGAAACGCAAGGCCCGGGCGCAGAACGACACGCCATAGACAGGAGCCGGCGAGCCCGGAACCCGACATCGCGCACGCGCATGGGCGCTTGGGGCGAGATGCCCCTGGCACTCACAGCCACCGATCCACGCGCCCGCCGGGACGCCCGCCCCTGGCCTCAGTGGCGCTCGCTGGGCACGCTCACCGGATAACCGTTGCTCAGGGCGGTGAGGAAGACCTCCAGATCGGTATAGGCGCTGCTGCCGGGCCGCAGGGGCTGGGTGCCGCTGTCCAGGTTGCATTCCACGAAACGCAGTTGCAGGGATTGCAGCTGGAAGCGGGTGCGGTACACGGGGAAGTGGGCCACATCGCCATAGGGCGTGGTCACCGCCACGTTGCGCAGTTTCAGGCCGATACGATGCGTATGGCAGGAGGAACAGGCCATGTTGGAGCGGCCCGTACGCATGTGGAACAGCTTGCGGCCGCGCGCATAGGCCTGCTGCATGGGCCCCTTATCCACCTGGATACGGATGGGCATGCCCTGGCTCTTGCTGGCGAGGAAGAGGGAAACGGCGCTGTTGTCATAACTGCCGTTCTGCAGTTCCCGGCCCTGCCGGGCGGCGCACAGTTCGATGGCCTCCTCCAGGCCAACGATGCGCCGCAACTGCGCGTGATAACGCGGATAACCGGTACGCAGCCCCTTGAGCCGGCCCTGCCTCGCGCCCAGACAGGCGGCAAAACGGCCCTTGGCATTCAATGCGCGAAACAGTTCCTCGCCCCGATCCAGGGCGAAGTGGCCGCCATGCACCGTCTGGTTGAAGGGTGGGTCCATGAACTTCCAGTTCAGCTTCCAGTTGTCTTCCGGATTGCCCGCCATGCGCCAGTCCAGCCTGCCGGGATCGGCCCACAGGCGATAGGTGCCGGACAGCCACATATCGCCCCGCACGCTGGGCGCGTACTCCTCCAGGGCATCGTATTCCCGGTACGGCATGGATTCGGCCTGTGGCGTGGCGACCCCCAGGCACAGCAACACAAACAGCAGACTGCGCATACATCTCACTCCAGACTCTGCAGATAGGCCACGATGTCACGAATTTCCTGGTCGCTGAGGATCCGATTGGTGCCATAAGGCGGCATGGCGGTGTGGGGATTGTTCACGCGTGGGTCGAAGACCTGTTGATAGAGGTCTGCATCGGCATGATGGTTCAGCCTGTAGCCCAGCAGGGAGATGCCGAAGTTGCCGGACCATTGCTCCCCGGGCAGTTGATGACACAGCATGCAGAAGCCCTTGTCGCGCCGCATGGCCAGCTCCCTTCCACGCGTGGCATCACCTTCCAGAGGGCCGGTGAGGCTGACCCGACGGGGCTTTTCCGTGCTGCGCCTGTCGGCGTGGCTGAGGGTGGGCCAGGCCGACAGGTCCCGGCTGAAGGGCTCCCACTCCAGGCGGCCGCTGTGGACCACCACCTGTGGCGTCAGGGTCATGGTGGGGACCCCGCGGTCCACGGCGGCATCCGGCGGGAGCTCGGCCGCCCAGACACCGGGGAGCAGGAGCAGGCTGACCAGCCAGGCCCCTGGTTTCGTCCGGAACAGACGAGGGAACACGAGCCCGGTCATGCCGGGCGCAGTGAGAAATCCCGTGGGCCGGGGTTCTTTGCCGCGTTGATGCATCGATCAGTATCTCCCTGAGTATCGGGGATGGCCGTGCCCGCTCCGGGCGCGAGATCCGCCGCACAGCAAAATATCAGCCCGCCACGCTATGTCAAACCCCCGTCCTCCAGGCGCAGGGTGCGCCCCAGACGGGCAGCCAGGTCCGGGTCGTGGGTCACCACCAGGAAGGCGGTGCGGTGTCGTGCGGACAGATCCATGAGCAGTTCCTGGATGCGCGCGGCGGTGTGCCGGTCCAGGTTGCCCGTGGGTTCGTCCATGAGCACGCAGGCAGGCCGGGTCACCAGGGCACGGGCGATGGCGGCGCGCTGGCGCTCGCCACCGGACAGCTCGCCGGGACGATGCCGCAGGCGATGCGCCAGACCCACCTCGGCCAGCCAGTGGCCTGCCTCCCGCAGGGCGCTGGCCCGCTCCTGGCGGCGGATATCCAGGGGCATGGCCACGTTCTCCAAGGCGGTGAACTCCGGCAGCAGGTGGTGGAACTGATAGACGAAGCCCAGGCACCGGTTGCGCAGGCGGCCCCGGGCGCTCTCCGGCAGGGACCAGAGGGACTCCCCCGCCACCCGCACCTCACCGGCATCCGGTTTGTCCAGCCCGCCCAGCACGTGCAACAGCGTGCTCTTGCCCGCGCCGGAGGCACCCATGACGGCGATGTGCTCGCCCGGAGCCACACGCAGCTCGATGCCGCCCAGCACCGGTACCTCCACGCTGCCCTGCCAGTAGCTCTTCCTCAGGCCAGTGCAGGACAGAACGGGGGCGGAGTCATTCATAGCGCAGGGCCTCCGCCGGTTGCACGCTGGCGGCCCGCCAGCTGGGATACAGGGTGGCCAGGAAGGCCAGCGTCAGAGCCACGCCCGCGATGGTGGCCACATCCCTCCAGACCAGCCTGGAGGGCAGCTTGGAGATGTAATACACGTCGGACGGAAACAGGTTCATGCCCACGGCCCGCTCGATCCAGGGCACGATGGTTTCCACGTTGACGGCGAGCAGTACGCCGGAGGCAATGCCCAGCATGGTGCCGATGACGCCGATGAGGCTGCCCTGCACCATGAACACCGCCATGATGCTCTTCGGGCTGGCCCCCAGGGTGCGCAGGATGGCGATGTCCGCCTGCTTGTCGGTGACCACCATCACCAGGGTGGAGACGATGTTGAAGGCGGCCACGGCGACGATGAGGGTGAGGATGATGAACATCATGCGCTTCTCGATCTGCACCGCCTGGAAGAAATTCTGGTGGCTCATGGTCCAGTCCGACAGGTAGTAGTCGCCGTGCAGGCTGTGCGCCAGTGCCCGCGTCACCCAGGGGGCCCGCTCCATGTCCGCCAGCTTCACGCGCAGGCCGGAGACGGTGTCGCCCATGCGGTAGAGCTTCTGGGCGTCCGCCAGGTGCATGAGGGCCAGGCCGGCATCGTATTCGTACATGCCCATGCGGAAGATGCCCACCACGGTGAACTGCCGGATGCGGGGAATCATGCCCGCCGGGGTCACCACGCCCTGGGGGGCAATGACCGTGACCCTGTCACCCTGCACGACGCCCAGGGCGCGGGCCAGATCCGCCCCCAGGATGATGCCCCAGGCCCCGGGGCTGAGATTCGCCAGGCGGCCCACCTGCATCTTCTGATCGAACTCCGCCACCTTGTCCTCCTCCTGCGGCAGCAGGCCGCGGATCAGGCTGCCCTTGGTCTCGCCACCCCCCAGGCCACTGGCACTCAACAGGGCCTGGGCATTGATGTAGGGCGCGAATCCCCGCACTTCGGGGTGCCGTGCCACCTCCCGGGCCAGTGCAGGCCAGTTGGTCAGGCGGCCTTCGCTGCCGGTGATCTCCAGATGGGAGGCCACCCCCAGGATGCGGGTACGCAGCTCATCCTGGAAGCCGTTCATCACCGAGAGCACGACGATGAGGGCCATGATGCCCAGGGCGATGCCCGCCATGGAGATCACGGAAATGAAGGAAATGAAGTGGTTGCGGCGCTTGGCGCGGGTGTAGCGCAGACCGATGCGGATTTCGTAGGGCAGCACGTGCGCAGGGAGAGGGGGTCACTCGCCCAGCAGGTGGGCGGCCACCTGACGCCGGTGTCCGGCACGGCGGTGTTCGAACAGATAGATGCCCTGCCAGGTACCCAGCACCAAGGCGCCGGACCGCACGGGGATGGACAGCTGCGTCTGGGTCAGGGCGGCGCGCACATGGGCCGGCATGTCGTCCGGTCCTTCCTGGGTGTGGCGATAGATGGGGTCGTCCTCCGGCACCAGGCGGGACAGGAAGCGCTCCAGGTCCCCCCGCACGTCCGCATCCGCGTTCTCCTGCACCACCAGACTTGCGGAGGTATGGCGGACGAACAGGGTCAGCAGACCGTCCCGCACGCCCTGCTCATCCAGCCAGCGGATGACCTCGGCAGTGAACTCGTAGAGACCCTTGCCCTGGGTGGGGATATGGTAGGTGGTGTGGAATTGCCGCATGGACGCATTGTAAAAGCAAATGGCCGGCATCCCGGCCGCCGCTGGCGCTGGGGTGATTCCTCTGCTAGGAAGGGAGTAATCCCGACTGAAACAGTCAACCATAGGTCGGGGACATCCCCAGCCGTCTGACACGAGGAGGAATGCAGCATGCGTGACCCGATTCAAGTTTCCATCGACGCGGACATCTACGAGCAGTTGAAATTGCTCATGGTGCCTCCCATCCACGACATCAACGGGGTCATCCGGGCCCTGCTGATCCATGATGGCCGTCACAGCGAGGCCGCCATAGCCCTGGAGGCCGATAACCGGCATTACAGCTACGCCCAGGAACTGGAACGCAGCATGCGAGGGGTGTACGACGGGGGCGGTGGAACCTGAGCGCCGGTACGCCCTGACCGGCCCGCCACGTCCCACCTGGCAACCTGAGACGGCCCGCGACCGCGCGGGCCGTCTCCTTTGCCGCGTCGGCGCACGGGCAAAAAAATGCCGACCGGACATTGCTACCCGGTCGGCACAAGGATCGCAATCATTGTGAGTTGCCGATCGCTGCTAGGAGACAATCGGTCTGATCCCTTTTTGCGCAACAAGTTCCCGACGGATTTTCGAGCGCGCGTCCACATGCGTCACCTGTACCTGTACATCCGTCCGCGGGAGACCGCGGAGGGCGACGATCCGCCCGCGCTGGCCGCACTCCTGCGGCATGGGCGAGTGCAAGCGGCCCCCGCGGGTCTCAGCGAGGCTTTCTGCCGGGCTCAGGGCATCGCCCGGCAGACCGACTGGCCCATCGCCCCCCTGACCGCCAGGGCCACCGGCCTGGATCCGGGCGCATCACACTGGCTGAGGCTGGACCCGGTGTTTCTCGATGTGGGCTTGCGAGGCCCCTACCTGCGCGCGGAGCTGAGCCTGAGCCCCGCGGAGACGGCGACGCTGGCCGAGCTGCTGACCCCTCTCCTGGCAGAGCACGGCTTCGTGCCGTATTCCGGCCCGTCGGGGGTGTTCCATGTGCGCTGCCCCGCGCCGCCGCGCCTGCGGACCACGCCGCTGGATGAGGTGGCAGGTCGTCAGCCCATGCGTTTCCTGCCACGGGACGAGGACGCCCCCCTCTGGACCCGTCTACTGCACGAAATCCAGATGGCGCTGCACGACCACCCCTTGAACCCCAGGCGTCTGGATCGGGGACAGGCCCCGGTGAACAGTTTCTGGCCCTGGGGAGTTGGCCGGCTGCCGCCCCCGTCCGACGGCCTGGATGCCGTATGGGGGCAGACACCTCTGCTGGCCCAGTTGGCCCGGGGCGTGGGCATCACCAGCCTGCCTGATCCCGCATCCCTGGCGGAGGTGCTGGCCACCAGGGGGAAAACGGGTCTGGTCATGCTGGAGGCGGAGCAGGTGACGCCCGCCGCCTGGGAAGAGGCCTGGTTCCGACCGCTGATCCGCGCCCTGCGTCTGGGCCGCCTGGCCTCGGTCACCCTCGGGGGCATCGGTCGACAGGCATCGGTCAGGCGGCTCACGCCATGGGAGATGTGGCGCCAGTGGCGCTGAGCGCAGGTCCGTTCCCACGGAAACATTGGACGATGCGCGGGTTGCCGTTTCCGGCGCAGGAACGAGGCAAGGGGGACGACGCCCTTTCAGGGCGTGTCTCCATCCACCAGCGCTTCCCTAGCGTGGCACGCCCACCAGCTTCATGCGCGCGGCGATGATGGCCTGACGCCGCAACAGACCCCGGGCGGCGCGGTGGGTTTCATAGTAGCGGGGATTGGGGATCATGGCGGCCAGATGCGCGGCCTGCCCCGGTCCCAGGGCCGCGGCCGAGCTCTTGAAGTAGCGTCGGGCAGCAGCCTCGGCACCGTAGACGCCGTTGCCCCATTCGATGACGTTCAGATACACCTCCAGGATGCGGCGCTTGCTCCAGATCCGCTCGATCATCAGCGTGATGACGGCCTCCTGCGCCTTGCGTAGCGGATTCTTCGAGGGCGAGAGGAACAGGTTCTTGGCCAGCTGCTGGCTGATGGTGGAGCCGCCCGCGGCAAAACGGCCCTTGCGCAGGTTCTTCCGCGCGGCCGCCTGCATGGCCTCCCAGTCGAACCCCTCATGCTCCAGGAAGCGGCTGTCCTCGGCGGCCACCACGGCGCGCTTCAGATGTCTGGAGATGCGGGCATAGTCCACCCACTTGTGACGCAGCTCGGCCTCCGGCCCCCTTTTCTCCTGCAGGCGCGCCAGACCGGCCTCCATGAAGGCCGTGTTGGAGGGGTTGAAATAGGTCCACCACAGTACTCCGGCCAGATAGCCGATCTGCACGTAGACCAGCAACACCAGGCCCGCCAGCAGCCAGCGCCACAAGCCGGGACGTCGCCCCCTCCTGGGCCACACCATCAGGCCGCACGCAGCAGACGCATGACGGCTCCGGTGTCCGGACGCACCCCCCGCCACAGGTAAAAGGCCTCGGCCGCCTGCTCCACCAGCATGCCCAGGCCATCCGCCACGCGCGCACCCCGCTGCCGCGCGAAATCCAGGAAGGGGGTGACCCGGCCATACAGCATGTCATAGGCCCAGGCGCCGTCGGCAAACGTCGCATCAGGCAGAGGTGGCAGGTCACCGGTCAGTCCGGCGGCGGTGGCGTTGATCACCAGATCGAATTGCCGCCCGGGCAGGTCCTCGTAACCGCCCCCCGCCAGCCCCGGCCGGTCCGCAAACGACCGTGCCAGCTCCACCGCCCTTGCCGGCGTACGGTTGACAATGAACAGACTTCTGGGGGCGGCCTCCAGCAAGGGCAGCACCACCCCACGGGCCGCCCCGCCCGCACCCATGAGCAGGATGCGCAGGCCCCGCGGGACGATCCCCAGGTTATCCATCAGATCACGCACCAGGCCCACGCCATCGGTATTGTCCCCGAGGATGTCCGCATCCCCGAATAGCAAGGTATTCACGGCGCCGGCGGCCTCGGCCCGGGGAGTGCGGCGCCGGGCCAGGGCATGGGCCTGTTCCTTGAAGGGTACGGTGACATTGGCTCCGCGCCCGCCTCCCGCCTGAAAGGCCCGCACCGTCTCGGCGAAACCGTCCAGAGGCGCCAGCAGCGCAGTGTAGTCCATGTCCTGGCCGGTCTGGCGGGCAAAGGCCGCGTGGATGAGGGGCGACATGGAATGGGCGATGGGGTTTCCGAAAACCGCGTAGTGGTCTGTCATGGCAACGAGGACTTGCTGGGGCCGGGGCATTGTAGTGGCCCGGGGTGTGGGTTGCGAACGCGGAGGGAACACACCTCCCGAGGGCGGGCGTGCCGTGCAATCGGCTGGCGCGCCAGATGCGCGCATCCTTGTGGCAGAATGCCCGGCTTGAATCGGGCATGCCTGGAAACCGTCGGGTGACGCGGATGTACCGCATCCCCTGTCCCCGGTCCGCATGATCAATATACCCAAACAGGAGTACGCGAAATGTCGGTTGCCGCTGTGATGAAGATGGTGCAGGAAAACGATGTCCGCTTCGTCGATTTCCGTTTCACCGATACCCGCGGCAAGGAACAGCACGTCACCGTGCCCATCTCCGCCTTCAGCGAAGACCGCTTCACCGAGGGCCAGGCCTTCGACGGTTCCTCCATCGCCGGCTGGCAGGGCATCCAGGCATCCGACATGCTGCTCATGCCCGACCCGACCACCGCCAGACTCGACCCCTTCTTCGACGAGTCCACCCTGATCCTGACCTGCGACGTGGTGGAACCCGACACCGGCAAGGGCTATGACCGCGACCCCCGCTCCATCGCCCGCCGCGCCGAGGCCTACCTGAAGTCCACAGGCATCGGCGACGCCGCCTACTTCGGCCCCGAACCCGAATTCTTCATCTTCGATGCCGTCACCTGGCATGACGACATGTCCGGATGCCACGTCAAAATCCAGTCCGAGGAGGCAGCCTGGTCCTCCAGCGCACAGAGCGAGGCCGGCAACCGCGGCCACCGGCCACGCGTCAAGGGCGGATACTTCCCCGTGCCGCCCGTGGACAGCCTGCACGATGTGCGCGGCGCCATGTGCCTGGCCCTGGAGGAGATGGGCGTGCCGGTGGAGGTGCACCATCACGAGGTGGCCACCGCCGGCCAGTGCGAGATCGGCACGCGCTTTTCCACCCTCGTGCAGCGCGCCGACTGGACACAGATCCAGAAGTACGTGATCCACAACGTGGCGCACCAGTACGGCAAGACCGCCACCTTCATGCCCAAGCCCATCGTCGGCGACAACGGCTCGGGCATGCACGTGCACCAGTCCATCTGGAAGGAGGGCCGCAACCTGTTCGCCGGCAGCGGCTATGCCGGCCTGTCCGAACTGGCCCTGTACTACATCGGCGGCGTCATCAAGCACGCGCGTGCCCTGAACGCCATCACCAACCCAGGCACCAATTCCTACAAGCGCCTGGTGCCCCACTTCGAGGCGCCCGTCAAGCTGGCCTATTCGGCCCGCAACCGCTCGGCCTCGATCCGCATCCCGCATGTGCAGTCCGACAGGGCGCGCCGCATCGAGACACGTTTCCCGGACCCGCTGGCCAACCCCTATCTGTGCTTTTCCGCCCTGATGATGGCAGGCCTGGACGGCATCCAGAACCGCATCCATCCAGGCGATCCAGCCGACAAGAACCTCTACGACCTGCCGCCCGAAGACGACGCCAGGATTCCCACCGTGTGCGCCAGCCTCGAACAGGCCCTCGAGCATCTGGACCACGGCCGCGAGTTCCTGACGCGCGGAGGGGTCTTCAGCAATGACTTCATCGATGCCTACATCGCCCTCAAAATGGAAGAGGTCACGCGACATCGCATGACCACACATCCCATCGAGTTCGACATGTATTACAGCATCTAGGTGACCGCCGCATCCCGCCGATAAAGTTTTCGCCGTGGTATCCGATATGGGGACGGACATCGTTCCGTCCCCTTTCCATTGGCGTAAGCGACACCCACGGGAGGCAACATGGGTTTTCTGAACAACGTCAAGATCGGCACCCGGCTCATCGCCCTCACGGCCATTACGTCGATCCTCCTCCTGCTCGTGGGCCTGACGGGTATCTGGGGCATGCTGCAAAGCAGCCGGGCCCTGTCGCAGGTCTACGACCGGCATCTGCTCTCCATCAACCAGCTGCAGCAGGTGCGTGTCACCCAGTTCCAGATACGTAATGACATCTACCAGGCGCGCCTGTCGGAGGACAGCTTCGCCGCGCAGGAGATCTTCGATACCGTCGACAAACGCATCCGCGGCATCAGCGAATCCCTGCAGGCCTATCAGAAGCAACCCCTCTCCGCGCAGGAACAGGCCCTGTTGGACCGATATCTGCCTATCCGCATGCGTTTCGGCGTCGACGGCATCGACAAGATCCGTGATCTCCTGAATGCCGAGGACTTCGAAGGTGCGGATGCGCATGCCAAGGATGTCCTGGACCCGCTGTTCATCCAGGTGCAGGCCGCCACCGACGCCCTCATCGACCATCTGACCCAGGAAGCCAGAGCCTACCGCGAGAAGACCGAGCGCCTGGCCCACCTGCTCAACACCGCGGCCATCGCCATCGTCATCGTGGGACTGGTGCTGGCCATCGCCCTGGGACTGGTGATCCGCCGATCCATCGTGCATGGCGCCACACAGCTGGAAAGGGCGGCCACCCGCCTGGCCCAGGGCGATCTCGGCGGCAACGTGCAACTGCCGGGCCGCGATGAGCTGGCCCAGGTGGCCACGGCCTTCAACAACATGTCCGGCGAATTCGCCCAGATCGTGGGCGACATCCGTGCCATGGCCGATGCGGTCAGCCATGCGGCGCAGCGTACCAGCGAGAACAACCGGCACGTGGCCTCCGCCTCCTCGCAACAGGAACAGAGTGCCCAGAATGCCAGCATCGCCACCGGCTCCCTGAACGCCACCCTATCGGAGGTGGGCAGCAGCATCGCCGAGATGGTGAACCTGGCGGATCAGGCCAGCGAGCTGGCGCGTACCGGCCAGAAGGTGATCGGGGAAGCAGCCGGCGACATCGAGGCCATCTCCCAATCGGTGAACCAGACCACCAGCGTCATCACCTCCTTGGGCAGCCACTCCGACGTGATCGGCAACATCGTCGGGGTGATCAAGGACATTGCCGACCAGACCAACCTGCTGGCCCTGAATGCCGCCATCGAGGCCGCCCGGGCAGGCGAGCAGGGACGTGGTTTCGCGGTAGTGGCCGACGAGGTGCGCAAGCTGGCCGAGCGTACCGCCCGGGCCACGGACGAGATTTCCTCCACCATCCGCACCATTCAGGGAGAAACCGCCCAGGCGGTGCAAACCATGGAAACCGCCCAGCGAGAAGTGGCCCAGGGCGTGCACAAGGCTCGCCAGGGTGATCAGGCCATTGACCGCATCACGGGTGCCGTTGCCAATCTCACCCAGCGCATCCACGCCATCGACCAGATACGTGCCCGTCAGGATGAAGCCAGCCACGAGATCTCCAGCAAGGTGCGGGAAATCCTGGCCATGGCGGAAGACAACCGAGCCGCGGCACAGAACTCCGCCGCTGCCGCCACGGCCCTCACCGATCTGTCCGCACGCCTCAGCGCCGCCGTCAGCCGTTTCCGTCTGGGAACCTGAGGCTGGATCCGGGACCCGACCGGGGCCTGCCGAGCCAGCCCCTCTATAATCCGGCCATGGTCTTTCGCACCGTCTCCACCCAGGCTTGCGCCATGCTCCAGCACACATGGCGGCAAGCGGGTACCTCCCTGGCCTGCGGCATCCTGCTGTGCCTGTCTTGGAGCAGCACCAGCCAGGCCGAGATCTACAAGTTCGTGGACGACAACGGCATGGTGACCTACACCAATATGCCCCGTCCCGGGGTCAAACCCCAGGCCGTCATTCCCGATGTGCCCACCACCGGAGGCCCCCGGGCGCGCACGGCCACCACCGGACCACGCAAACCCGTGGTCCGTGGCAGCCCCGCCTATTTTCCCCGGGTGGACATGGGCACCCAGCGCAAGCGGGACGACATGCGCCGCCAGCTGCTGGAAGAGGAACGTGGCAGCGAGGAGCGCAATCTGAGCGCGGCCCGGGCCGCCCTGGCGCAGGGCAGCCGCCAACCCGGAGCCGATCTGAGAAGGCTGCGGGACGCCGTGCGCATGCATGAGAAAAACATCGAGATGCTGAACAAGGAGCTCTCCCACATCCGCTGAGGCCGCGCGCGCTGCCCCGTCGCGGCCGCCTGCTAAAATCCGCGTCCCTTTCCCATCCCCGTCCAGATCATGCGGATCTCCCAATTCTTTCTCTCCACCAGCAAGGAGGCCCCGGCCGAGGCGGAGCTGACCAGCCACAAGCTGATGCTGCGCGCCGGCCTCATCAAGCGCCTGGGCTCCGGCCTGTATACCTGGATGCCCCTCGGGTTGCGGGTTCTGCGCAAGGTGGAGGCCATCGTGCGGGAAGAAATGAACCGGGCCGGGGCAGTGGAACTGCTCATGCCAGCGGTGATTCCCGCAGAGCTGTGGCAGGAATCCGGCCGCTGGGACGTGTTCGGCCCGCAGTTGCTGAAGATCCAGGACCGCCACGCGCGGGATTTCCTGTTCGGTCCCACCCACGAGGAGGTCATTACCGACATCGCCCGCAGGGAGATCCGTTCCTACCGCCAGATGCCGGTGAACTTCTACCAGATCCAGACCAAGTTCCGCGATGAGATCCGGCCCCGTTTCGGGGTCATGCGGGCACGCGAGTTCCTCATGAAGGATGCCTACTCCTTCCATGCCTCGGCAGCCAGCCTGGACAGCACCTATCAGGGCATGTATGCCTGCTACAGCCGCATCTTCACCCGCCTGGGCCTGAAGTTCCGCGCCGTGGCGGCGGATACCGGCGCCATCGGCGGCTCCGGCTCGCACGAGTTCCATGTGCTGGCCGATTCCGGCGAGGATGCCATCGCCTACTGCCCCGACTCGGACTACGCCGCCAACGTGGAGATGGCCGAGGCCCTGGCCCCTGCCACGCCCCGCGCAGCCGCCACACAGGACATGCGCGATGTGGCCACGCCCGGGCAGACCACCTGCCAGGAGGTGGCCGGATTGCTGGACATTCCCCTGCAGCATACCGTCAAGCTCATCGCCCTCATGGCGGGGGGACGCATGCATGCCGTGCTGCTGCGTGGCGACCACAACCTGAACGCGGTGAAGACCGGCAAGGTGGCGGGTCTGGTGGATTACCGCTTTGCCAGCGAGGAGGAAATCCGCGCCGCCTTCAGCTGTCCGCCGGGGTTTCTCGGACCAGTGGGCCTGGATCGCAGCCGCATCCGTGTCGTCGCCGACCGCACGGCAGCCCGCATGTCGGATTTCGTGTGCGGCGCCAACAGGCCCGGATTCCACATCGCCGGCGTCAACTGGGGGCGGGACCTGCCGGAGCCGGACCTAGTGGCGGACATCCGCGACGTGCTGGCCGGCGACCCCAGCCCAGACGGTCAGGGCAGCCTGGAACTGTGCCGGGGCATCGAAGTCGGCCATATCTTCAAGCTGGGCGACAAGTATTCCCAGGCCCTCGACGCCACCTTTCTGGATGAGGACGGCCAGGTCCGCGCCATGATCATGGGCTGCTACGGCATCGGTGTATCCCGCATCGTGGCCGCCGCCATCGAGCAGGGCTTCGATGCCCGCGGCATCCTCTTCCCCCAGGCCATCGCCCCCTTCGAGCTGGCGGTGGTTCCCTTGGGATCGAGGCGCAGCGTGACCGTACGGGAGACCGCGGAGACTTTCTATAATGCATTGCGCGCCGCCGGTGTGGATGTGGTGCTGGACGACCGGGACGAACGCCCCGGGGTGATGTTCGCCGACATGGAGCTCATTGGCGTGCCGCACCGGCTGGTCGTCAGCGAACGCGGCCTGAAGGCGGGCCAGGTCGAGTATCAGGGGAGAGCGGACACAACTGGCACGCAAATCGCTGTGTCTGACGCAGTCCATGTGATTCTGGAGAAGATCGAGGCATGTCGAAACACAGGGTAACGCTGATCTCCGCCGTGCTGGCCATGCTCTGTCTGCAGAGCGGTGGCGCCTGGGCCGGCAAGCAGCAATACGAGCCCCTGGCCGCCAGCGTCAAGGCCCGCCTGTCCAAGGCCGTGGCGGACACGGCTGTCGAACGCGCGGCATTTGCCGATTTTTCGACGGTACAGCTTTGGCTGCGCGAGATGTCGAGCCGGCTGACCCGCTACATTCCGGATGCAGAATTTCGTGAGGACTTCCTCAACACCCTGCACTATGAAGCCGTGCGTGCCGGCCTGGATCCGGAACTCATGCTGGGTCTCATCGAAGTGGAAAGCGGTTTCAAGAAATACGCCGTCTCCAGCGCCGGTGCCCGCGGCTTCACCCAGGTCATGCCCTTCTGGCTGGACGTCATTGGCGCCCCGGAGCAGAACCTGTTCCACCTGCGTACCAACCTGCGCTATGGCGCCACCATCCTGCGTCACTACATCGATATCGAAAACGGCAACCTGTTCCGCGCCCTGGGGCGCTACAACGGCAGCCTGGGCAAAGCGGAATACCCCGAGATGGTCTACGCCGCCTGGCGCAACCACTGGACCTATGGCCTACCACCCAAGGGCCGTGCCGCGCCGCGAAAAGTCGGCAGCATGACCTACTGACAGCGCATAGTCCGGCCGATCCGCAGCAGGACCTCGGATATGCCCATGGCGTGATACCCGGGCAAACCACGATGTCCGACAAAATCCAACTGCCATGCGGGCATTGGCATGATCCCTCAGTAGTCGAGCCACGCCGGCGTAGGTGGAGGCACAGAAGGTATATCCAGCGGATGAAGGCCAAACACTAGCCCAGTCGGTCATCTCCGGTCTGACGAGAGCTGGATTTGCCGGACACCGATCTGGCCCGGGCAAGTGTAGCAACCATCCGGGTAAAACTGCTGAAGGTCGGCGCGGCGGTGATCCGCAATGCCCGACGCATCCGCATCCTGCTCGCTTCGCATCACCCCTTGCGCGACTTCTTCCTCATCGCCGTCCACGCGCGCGCTTCTCCATGAACTATCCCGAGTGCGGCCCCGGCATGTCGATGCTTCAGGGGCAGGAGTGTTTGTCCTCGTCACGGGAAACTGCGCAATCATTGAGCAATCCACCAGCCTGTGCTTCCTCTCCGACAACAAACCACCCACCACTTACAGGATCAGAGGGGCGGTGAAATAGCCGGGCTAGGCCTTTCCCATGGGCGCATTTCCTGGCGGAAGCCCACACCGCTTGCCGAGAGCCGTATGGTGGCCCGATGAAATGAGAGGTGGGGCGACGGATGGGAATCGAACCCACGACCACTGGAGCCACAATCCAGTGCTCTACCAACTGAGCTACCGCCGCCACCGGAAAAACTGGCCTGCCCGACAGGGATCGAACCTGTAACCCCCAGCTTAGAAGGCTGGTGCTCTATCCAGTTGAGCTACGGGCAGAGTTCCTGCGGGCCGTCGAGGCGCCATTGCAGCCGGTAACGATTGGTCGGGGTGAGAGGATTCGAACCTCCGACATCTTGCTCCCAAAGCAAGCGCGCTACCGGGCTGCGCTACACCCCGAAGGGGCGAAAATATACCCACACAGCGCGGGAAAGGCAACGTCGGTGCCATACCGACGGTCGGGCCGATCCGCTAGAATCCCGCCTTTCAGCTGATCCTCTCCCCATGTCTGCCCGCATCCTCGATGGCAAAGCCATTGCCGACGCCCTGATCCAGGACATCAAGCAACAGGTGGAGGAGCAGCGCTCGGCGGGCCAGCGGGCACCTGGGCTGGCGGTGATCCTGCTGGGCGCGGACCCGGCTTCGGCGATCTATGTGCGCAACAAGCGCCGCGCCTGCGAGACCGCCGGCGTGCTGTCCCTCTCGCATGACCTGCCGGCCGAAACCTCCCAGGCCGAGCTGCTGGGGCTCATCGCACGCCTCAACGACGATCCGCAGGTGGATGGCATCCTCGTGCAGGCCCCCCTGCCGGGCCACATCGACGCGGCCACCATCATCGAGGCCATCCGCCCAGACAAGGACGTGGACGGCTTTCATCCCTACAACATCGGCCGTCTGGCGGTGCGCCAGCCCCTCCTGCGCTCCTGTACCCCCTATGGCGTGATGCGCCTGCTGCACACCACCGGCGTGGCCCTGCGCGGCCTGCATGCCGTGGTGGTGGGGGCCTCCAATCATGTGGGCCGCCCCATGGCCCTGGAACTGCTGCTGGCGGGCTGCACCGTCACCGTATGCCACTCCGCCACACGGGACCTGGCCGGACACGTGGCTCGGGCCGATATCGTCGTGGCTGCCGTGGGCAGGCCGGAGATGGTCCAGGGCGCCTGGATTCGGGAAGGAAGCCTGGTGGTGGACGTCGGCATCAACCGGCGGCCGGATGGCAGCCTGGTGGGCGATGTGGAATTCGCCGTGGCACGCGAACGGGCCGCCTGGATCACCCCCGTACCCGGGGGCGTGGGTCCCATGACCGTGGCCTCCCTGTTGCAGAACACCCTGGAGGCCGCCAAGCGGCACTGAGCACGCATGGGCCATGCCACGGCCTTGGCATACCAGGCAGCCAGCCGGGACAAGCCACGCCGGTCACCGTGCCCGACACGGGGCGGACCGGAAGCCGTTCAATCCTGCAGGGCGCGCGGCAGGGGAAAACTCACCTTTTCCTCGATGCCCGCCAGCGGCGTGACGGTACCGGCACCCAGTGCCTCCAGGCGCGCGACCACCGCCTGCACCAGGACCTCCGGCGCGGAAGCCCCTGCGGTGATGCCCACCCTCGTCTTGCCGGCCAGCCAGCCCGGGTCGATCTGTTCCGCGTTGTCCACCATGTAGGCCTCCAGTCCCATGTTGCGGGCCACTTCGCACAGGCGGTTGGAGTTCGAGGAGTTGGGCGAACCCACCACCAGAACCAGATCGCATTCGGCGGAGAGCCGCTTCACGGCGTCCTGGCGGTTCTGGGTGGCATAGCAGATGTCGTCCCTCTTGGGGCCACGGATGGCGGGAAAGCGTGCCCTAAGGGCCTGCACCACCCGCGCAGCGTCGTCCACGGACAGGGTGGTCTGGGTGACATAGGCCAGCCTTTCGGGACTGCGCACCTGGAGAAGGGCCACATCGGCCTCGGTCTCCACCAGATACATGCCCTCCTCGGACTGGCCCATGGTGCCTTCCACCTCCGGATGGCCCCTGTGGCCGATCATGATGATTTCCTCGCCGGCCTCGCGCATCTTCTTGACTTCCACGTGCACCTTGGTGACCAGGGGGCAGGTGGCATCGAAGACGGTGAGTCCGCGCGCCTCGGCCTCCCTCCGTACCGCCAGGGAGACCCCATGGGCACTGTAGATGAGCGTGGCGCCAGGCGGCACGTCAGCCAGGTCCTCGATGAAAATGGCGCCCTTGGCCTTCAGGTCGTCCACCACGAACTTGTTGTGTACCACCTCGTGGCGCACATAGATGGGGGAACCGTGGCGCTTCAGGGCCTGCTCCACGATGGCGATGGCTCGATCCACGCCGGCGCAGAAACCCCGTGGAGTGGCCAGGAGGATGGTCTTCTGCCCCATGGGGGCGGGCTTCGGGGCAGCGGTATCGTTCATGGCATGTCGATGGCAAGAATCCGGACTTCCAGGGTCACGGGCAGACCGGCCAGGAAATGGTTGAAGTCCATGGTCACATCCGTGTCCGTCAGCGCCCGCACCGTGCCCATCATGCTCTGTCCGTTGGGCAGATCGAAGCGAACGCCATACCCCGGGGCCAATTCCATGTCGGCCGGAAAGTCGCCGCGCGGCAGGGTATGGACGAGTTGCTCGTCCCGATGGCCGAAGGCCTCACCGGGCGCCAGTTCAAAGACGCGGTGCTGGCCTGCTTCCAGGCCCAGCAGCAGGAGCTCCAGGCGGGCCTCCAGCTCGCCCGTGCCGAGGGTGAAGGTCTCGGGCGCATGCGGGAAGGTATTCACCACCTCCGTATCCGCGCACGTCAGACGGTAATGCAGGGTGACCCGGTCGCCGGGACGCAGACCAGTCATCTCCGGCCACCCTTGCGCAGGCTGTCCCAGATGAGCAGTGCCGCCCCCACGGAAATGGCGGCATCCGCCACATTGAAGGCGGGCCAGTGCCAGGCACCCAGGTGGAAATCCAGGAAATCGATGACGTGGCCGTACATCACGCGGTCGACCAGGTTGCCCACGGCACCGCCCAGGATCAGGGCCAGAGCGGCGCAATACCGGGACTGTCCGCGCGCACCCCGCAGCAGGGCGAGGATGACGACGCTGGCCACCAGGGCCAGCCCCACGAAGAGCACGCGCTGCCAGCCCGACTGGTCGGCGAACAGCGAGAAGGCCGCGCCGGTGTTGTGCACATGCACCAGGTTGAAGAAGCCGGTCACCGGAACGACCTCGTGGTAGGCGGCCAGCCCGCGCAGCACGGCCAGCTTGCTGAGCTGATCCAGCACCAGCACCAGGCCGCTCAGCCACAGCCAGGACAGGCCCGAAGGCGTGCGGTCGACGAAGATTCTGCGCATGATTTCAGGCGAAGACCCGCTCTTCGCCGACACCGTACAGGTTGCTCACGCAGCGGCCGCACAGACCGGGATGGGCCGGATCCACGTCCACGTCGGCGCGCACGTGCCAGCAGCGCTCGCACTTGGCGTGTCGCAGGGGGCTCACCTCCACCCGGGTTTCGCCGGGGGCCTCCGTCACCGTGGCGGCAGAGGTGATGAGCACGAAGCGCAGATCGTCTCCCAGGCTGGACAGCAGTGCGTGGTCGGCGCCTTGTGCCAGGAAACGCGCATCCACCTGCAGGGAGGAGCCCACCTGGCCGGCCATGCGCAGCGTCTCGATCTGTCTTTGCGCCTGCTCGCGCAAGGTCCGCAGGCGGCCCCAGCGCTGCAGCAGGGTCCCGGCGTCGTCCTGGCGGGGCAGCTCGTGCCACAGAGAGAGGAACACGCTGTCCAGGCGGCAGGCCTGACCGGCCTGCGCCTCCGCAGCCCGGTCAGGGTGCAGGAGGGTCCAGATCTCTTCGGCGGTGAAGGACAGGATGGGGGCCATGAGGGTGGTGAGGCTGCGCAGGATGTGCCACAGGGCGCTCTGGGCGGCGCGACGGGCCTTGGAGTTGGCGCCGGTGGTGTAGAGCCGGTCCTTGAGGATGTCCAGGTAGAAGGCCCCCAGGTCCTCGGAGCAGAAGTGGTGCAGGCGCTGCACGGCGCTGTGGAAGGTGTAGACCCGGTAGTCGTTGAGTACCGCGTCCTGCATCTGGCGGGTCAGGGCCAGGGCGTAGCGGTCGATCTCCAGCCAGTCCTGCACCGGCAGCATGTCCCCGGCGGCGTCGAAGTCGGCGGTGTTGGCCAGCAGGAAGCGCAGGGTGTTGCGCATGCGACGATAGCTCTCCACCACCCGCTTGAGGATCTCGTCGGAGATGGAAAGCTCGCCGGAGTAGTCGGTGCTGGCCACCCACAAACGCAGGATCTCGGCCCCCAGGGTGTCGGACACCTTCTGTGGCGCCACCACATTGCCCCTGGACTTGGACATCTTCATGCCCTTGCCGTCCACCACGAAGCCGTGCGTGAGCAGGGCCTCGTAGGGGGCGTGTCCGTCAGTGGCGCAACCGGTGAGCAGGGAGGACTGGAACCAGCCGCGATGCTGATCCGAGCCTTCCAGATAGAGGTCCGCCGGGTGCTTCAGGCCCGCACGCTCCTTGAGCAGGCAGGCGTGGGTGACGCCGGAGTCGAACCACACGTCCAGGGTGTCTTTCACCTTTTCGTATTGTTCCACTTCGTCGCCCAGCAGCTCTTTCGCATCCAGGCTGAACCAGGCCTCGATGCCGGCTTGTTCCACGCGCTGAGCGACTTCCAGAACTAACTCCGGGGTACGGGGGTGGATCTCGCCCGTGGCCTTGTGGATGAAAAAGGGGATGGGCACGCCCCAGTTGCGCTGGCGGGATACGCACCAGTCCGGTCGGTTCTTCATCATGGCGACAAGCCGGCTACGACCCCATTCGGGATAGAACTCAGTGTGATCAACCGCTCTGAGTGCGATCTCCCTCAACGTCTCAGTACCCGTCTTTTCTCCCAAGTACCAACTATCTACTTGGCGGTCCATGCCGATGAACCACTGCCGCGTGGCGCGGAAGATGATGGGGGTCTTGTGGCGCCAGCAGTGGGGGTAGCTGTGGCGAATCTCTTCCTCCGCCAGGAGCAGGCCCCGGTCCCGCAATGCCTGGAGCACGGTGTCATTGGCGGCCCAGATGCCCTGACCGCCCACCAGGGGGGTGTCGTCGTGGAACCTGCCGTCGTCCCCCACGGGATTGGCCACCTCCAGGCCGTATTTCCGGCCCACGACATAGTCGTCGTGACCGTGGCCGGGGGCGGTGTGCACCAGGCCCACGCCGGCATCCAGGGTGACGTGCTCCGCCAGGATGACCGGCACCTGGAAGTCGTAGAGGGGGTGCCGCAACCCGAGACCCTCCAGGGCCGCGCCCTTGATCTGGGCCAGGATTTCCACGGCCTCGTAGCCATAGCGCCGTATGGCACCATCGGCCAGGTCCCGGGCCAGGATGAGCAGGCCCTTGGGGCTGCGCACCAGGTCATAGACGAAGTCCGGATGCACGGCCACGGCCCGGTTGGCGGGCAGGGTCCAGGGCGTGGTGGTCCAGATCACTGCATAGGCCGGGCAATCGCTGCCGGCGGACAGACCGATGCGGCTGGCCAGATCGCCGCAGTCGGCCACCGGGAAGGCCACGTCGATGGCCGGCGAGCTCCGCTCCTCGTATTCCACCTCCGCCTCCGCCAGGGCGGAACCACAGTCCACACACCAGTGCACCGGCTTGGCCCCCAGGTACAGGTAGCCGTTGGCCTGGATGGTGGCCAGCTCGCGCATGATATCCGCCTCGAAACGGTAATCCATGGTGAGATAGGGCCTGTCCCAGTCGCCCAGGACGCCCAGGCGGATGAAGTCCGCCTTCTGGCGTTCCACCTGGCTGGCGGCATATGCCCGGCACAGCTCCCGGAAGCGAGCCGCGGGAATATCCTTGCCGTGGGCCTTCTCCACCACCAGCTCGATGGGCAGACCGTGGCAGTCCCAGCCTGGCACATAGGGCGCGTCGAAGCCGTCCAGGGTCCTGGACTTGACGATGATGTCCTTGAGGATCTTGTTCACCGCGTGGCCGATGTGGATGTCGCCGTTGGCATAGGGCGGACCATCGTGCAGCACGAACAGGGGCCGGCCACGGGCAGCGGCGCGGATCTTGTCGTAGAGCTTCCTCTCCTGCCAGGACTTGATCCAGCCCGGCTCCCGCTTGGCCAGATCTCCCCGCATGGGGAAGGGGGTGTCGGGGAGGTTCAGGGTGTGTTTGTAGTCGGGCATGGGGTTTCTGCGACCAAGAATCGCGCTCAGTGGCTCAGATAGGGTGGCTGGCCGGGGATGCCCCGGACCGGCAGCACTGATCTGGCGTCGCAGGGATCGGGATGCGCGCCGGCAGTGGGTTCAGGCATTCAACAGCTCCCGCGCCTGCCTGGCATCCACATCGATCTGGGCGATGAGGGTCTCCAGATTCGGAAACTTGGCCTCGTCCCGCAGCTTGTGCAGGAATTCCACGCGCAGATGCTGGCGGTAGATGCTGCGGCTGAAGCCGAACAGATGGACCTCCAGGGTGGGCCTGCCATGGGCGTGCACCGTGGGCCGGGTGCCCAGGCTGGCCACGCCGGGCCAATCCGCCCGTTCCAGGCCCTGGACCCGTACCGCAAAGATGCCTTTCAGGGGCGGCCGGTTGTGCTTGAGCTGGATATTGGCAGTGGGGTAGCCGATCCTGCGCCCCAAGCGATCACCCCCGATCACCCGGCCGGAGATGGAATAGGGTCGGCCCAGGAGCTGGGCGGCGGTGGCCATGTCACCGGCAGCCAGGGCCTCCCGGACGGCCGAGCTGGAGGCACGCTGACCGCAGGCCTCCACGGTGGGCAGGGCCTCGGCCTGAAAGCCCAGCTGCCCGCCCATCTCGCGCAGCAGGGCGAAGTCCCCGGCCCGGCGGGCGCCGAAGCGGAAGTCATCCCCCACCAGCACGTAGCGGGTCCGCAGGCCCTGCGCCAGGATGCGCTGCACGAACGCTTCCGCGGAGAGTGCGGCAAAGCTCCTGGTGAAGCGGCACACGTGTACGTGTGCCACCCCCAGGCGGCGCAGGATCTCCAGCTTTTCCCGCAGGGAGGTCAGGCGGGTGGGGGCGTCTTGCGGGGTGAAGATTTCGCGTGGATGAGGCTCGAAGGTGAGTACCGTGGGCGCCCCGCCCACGGCGGCGGCCTGCGCGGTGAGGCGGGCCAGCATGGCCTGATGGCCCAGGTGGATGCCGTCGAAATTGCCGATGGTGACGGCGGTGGGACGGCTGGAACGGGGCCAGCCGTGGGTCATCAACATGACTTGGCTTATCTGTCTGAAAAGACGTGAATTTTAGCGATTCGCGCCGGGGGGCGTCTACGCGAGGCCGCGACGGCGGAAATCCGCCAGGCGGAACCCCAGCCCCCAGAGGATGGCGAAGTAACCCAGGCCGCCGCCCAGCACCAGCAATAGCAGATACAGGATGCGCTGGCGAAAGTCGTAGGCCAGCCACTGGCTGCTTTCCCCCTGCACCAGCCACAGCCCCATCCCCATGAGGATCAGGGCGATGGCCAGCCTGAGCAGGAAACCTGTCCAGCCGGGCTGGGGCTGGAAGATATTCTGCTTGCGCAACCGCCAATAGAGGATGCCTGCGTTGATGCAGGCTCCAAGGCCGATGGCCAGGGCCAGACCGGCATGTTTCAGGGGCCAGATGAAGGCCAGGTTCATGGCCTGGGTGGCCAGCAGGGTGAAGATGGCGATCTTCACCGGTGTCTTGATGTTCTGGCGCGCGTAGAAGCCCGGGGCCAGGACCTTCACCAGAATGATGCCCACCAGGCCGATGCTGTAGGCCACCAGGGCCTGGCGTGTCATCTCCAGGTCCAGGGCGCCGAAGGCACCGTACTGGAACAGGGTGGCCAGCAGGGGTACGGCCAGCACCCCCAGGCCCACGGCGGCAGGAGCCGCCAGCAGCAGGGTCATGCGCAGGCCCCAGTCCAGCAGGCGGGAATACGCGCTGGTGTCGTTGTCGGCATGATGCTTGGCCAGGGAAGGCAGCAGGATGGTGCCCAGGGCCACGCCCAACATGCCGCTGGGAAACTCCATGAGGCGGTCGGCGTAATACAGCCAGGACACGCTGCCGGTGGCGAGAAAAGAGGCGAAAAGGGTGTTGATGAGCAGGCTGATCTGGGCCACGGACACCCCCAGAGCAGCCGGTGCCATGAGCCTGAGGATGCGACGCACGCCTTCATCCCGGGGGGCCCAGTCCCAGCGGGGCAGGAGATCCATGCGCTGCAGGGCGGGGAGCTGGATGGCCAGCTGCAGCACACCACCCAGGAAGGCCCCCCAGGCCAGGGCCAGCACCGGGGGATCGAACCAGGGGGCGGCCACCACCGCCGCCAGGATCAGGACCACGTTGAGCAGCACCGGCGTGAAGGCAGGCAGCATGAAGCGGCTGAAGGTGTTGAGGATGCCGGCGGACAGGGACACCAGGGAGATGAACAGGATGTAGGGGAAGACGATGCGGGTCAGCTCCACCGTGAGCTGGAACTTGTCCGGGCTGGCGGTGAAACCGGGGGCGGAGACCAGAACGATGAGAGGGGCGGCCACCACCCCCAGTAAGGTGACCAGCAGCAGGACCAGGGTCAGCGCCGTGGCCACCCGGCCGATGAGCAGGCGGGTGGCATCCTCGCCCCGGCGGTTCCTGTATTCCGCCAGCACCGGCACGAAGGCCTGGGAGAAGGCCCCCTCCGCGAACAGGCGGCGCAGCAGGTTGGGCAGCTTGAAGGCCACGAAGAAGGCATCGGTGGCCGCCCCGGCGCCAAACACCCGGGCGATGATGGCGTCCCGCACGAAGCCCAATATCCGGGACAGCAGGGTCATGGAGCTGATGGAAGCCAGGGCGCGCAGCAGATTCATGGGCCGGCATGGTACTGGAAAAGGGCGCGGCCCGGACTTGCCTTGCCGGGGCCTGGCCGGTATAGTTCCCAGCTTTCGCGACACGCGCGCCCGCATTCATCAAGGAGTCACTTCATGGCAAACAGCGCCCAGGCAAAGAAACGCGCCCGTCAGGCCGTGCGCCAGCGCGCCCACAACATGGCCCAGCGTTCCGCCTACCGCACCGCCGTAAAGAACGTGCGCAAGGCCATCCTGGGCGGCGACAAGAACGCCGCCCAGGCCGCCCTGAACGAGAACATGGGCATCATGGATGGCCTGGCCGACAAGCGCATCGTGCACAAGAACAAGGCCGCCCGCCAGAAGAGCCGCCTGTCCGCCGCCATCAAGGCCATGGCCTGAACCTGGCCATGGCCCGCGGGCCACGCACGCATCCCTGAACACTGCCCGGCATGCCGGGCAGTGTGCTTTCCGGCCCCCACCGTGCCCTACGCCCACCTACCCCATGCTGGTCTGCATCCTCTCCGACAGCCACGACAACCGGCGCCTGCTGGAACACGCCGTACGCGACGCCAAGGCCCGGGGGGCCCAGGCAGTGCTGCACTGCGGCGATGTAGTGGCCCCCACCACCCTGCGGGTGCTGAAGAAGTTCGAGTTGCCGGTGCACGTCATCCACGGCAACAACACCGGCGATCTCTACGCCATGCACCAGCTGGCCCATGAACCCGACAGCGTGGTGCGCTACCACGGCCAGGATGCGACCGTACACTTGGCAGGGCGACGCCTGTTTCTCGTGCATTACCCACATTACGCCGCCGGCATGGCCCTCACCGGAGACTACGACGTGGTGTGCTGCGGGCACGATCACCGCGTGAGCGTGCAGGAGGTAAGGAACATCCGCGGCGGGCTCACCTGGCTGGTGAACCCGGGCACGGTGGGTGGCGTGGGCAGGTATCCCAGCTATGTGCTGGCAGATCTGGTCAGCCTGCGCTTTTCCGTGTTCGAAGTGCCCACGGCTCCGGGTGAGGCCTGCAACACGTCACCGGTCTCTGTGCATGCCTGAGGGCGGCATGCGCGGCCGGACCGCAGGACCCTGCCACCTGCGGGGCAGGGATGCAGCGACCGGGCAGTCGCGCTCAGGCGGACGAAGCCATCCCGTCAAGATCGGACAGCGATCGCAATCCATCCGCCCTGCGTCCTCCCAGCCCACGGGGTGAACCGGCCATGCTCAGGCCACGCAGCGTCCGGAGGGAAGTCACCCATTACGGAGATTTTGTGTTACATGCATAACCAAGCATGTATCATAAATGACATACACTTCAGTGCTGCCCAGCGTGGACGCGAGCCCTCCCCTCTGCATCGACCTGCCCGGCAAGGCGTGCACGCGCCGCGCATGTGTGTTCGGCGCGCTGCATCGCACCTTGCCACGCCCTCCCACTGTCTGCTGCAGCACCACGGAGAGGTCCGGGCGTGCACCCGTAAGCGGCGTCGTCCGCGGCATCCAGGCCCCGTCCACACCACCACGTCGTAGGAGTCGCAATGCCTCATGAACCGAAACCCCTGTCCTGCGACCCGGGGAGACTGTCCGGCCTCTCCGCGCAGCTGATCGTCAGCCACTGGGAGAACAATTACGGCGGCGCGGTGAAGCGCCTCAACGCCATCGAGCGGCAGCTCGCCGGGCTCGACTGGGCCACGACGCCGGTATTCGTGATCAACGGCCTGAAGCGCGAAGAGCTGATCGCCAGCGGCTCCATGATCCTGCACGAAGCATATTTCGACAGCCTGGGCGGGACAGGTGGCGACCCCCGCGGCGCGCTGAAGACGCAAATCGAGAAGGACTTTGGCGACCTCGATGCCTGGCGCGCCGAATTCATGGCCATCGGCAAGGCCCAGGGGGGCGGTTCCGGCTGGACCCTGCTCACCTGGAGCCCGCGCCGGGGCCGTCTGGTCAACGCCTGGGCCGCGGACCACGCCCACAACCTGGCCGGCGCAACCACGCTCGTCGCCCTCGACATGTACGAGCACAGCTACCACCTGGACTTCGGCGCCAAGGCCGGGGCCTATGTGGACGCCTTCATGGGCAACCTGTCCTGGGCCAACGCCGAGGCCATCTTCGATCAGATCGGAATCTGAACATGGAACGCACCATCTCCCCCGCCACCCTGAAGCACGAACTGACCGGCAAGCTGATCCTCGACGTGCGTCGTGCCGCGGACCGCGCGGCCGCACCCGGGCATCTGCCCGGCGCGCAGTGGAAAGACCCCGAGCTGCTGAGCGATTGGGTGGACAGCCTGTCCGGGGAGCAGGATATCGTCCTCTACTGCGCGCGCGGCGGCTCGGTATCCAACAGCGTGGTCGACACCCTCCGGGCCAAGGGCCTCCACGCCCGTTTCATCGAGGGCGGCATCGAGGCATGGAAGGCGGCGGGCGGCGAGGTGGTGAGCCCGTGAGGCGGTACCATGGACCCGTGGCAGTCCCGCAGCAGCCCGCTACCGTATCGAACCCGCGCGGTGCGCGTGACGACCGCGCCGGGCCGCCAGGCCCAGGCAGGACATCATCCATGCGCTCCCTCCACATGTGACGCGTCCATGCAGGACATGGCGAGCCATGTCGCGCGCGGACCCCGTGCATGCCGGATGGCCACGTCTTCGTCTGACGACGTCGATCCGGACCTTTTCTCCGCGTCCCCACGAGGGTGGCCGGCTGTCTTGGTACGCATGGCGGTGACGCACATCCCATGCGCTTGCCCCGGTTCCGCCGTCATGCTGCCCTCGTTTGCCCCACATCCTGACGGAGGCCCTCCATGCAAGACCTGCAATCCGCCCTTGAAGTGCTCCAACACGGCGGCGTCATCATCTACCCATTGCTGGCCCTCGCCCTGATCGCGCTGGTGGTGATGCTGGACAAGGCGCTGATCTACCACCGTCACGCCCGGGTGCCCGCGTCGATACGCAAATTGGTGGGGACCTATGGTTTCGACTGGACCGAACTCGATCGCCAGTTAGAGGATCTGGGGCCACGCCATTACTTTGGCCGTTTTTTCCGCGTGATCATGGACAACCGCGCCGAACCGCCCTGGTGGGTGGAATCCCGTGCCGGCGACGAGGCGCGGCAAATCGAGAAGGCGCTGGACCAGGGCATGTGGGTACTGGATACGACGGTGACCGCCGCCCCCCTGCTGGGCCTGCTGGGCACCCTCTTCGGCATGATGCAGTCCTTCAAGCTCATCGGCCCAGGTGGTCTGCTGCATCAGGGCGGCGTGACGGCCGGCGTGGCTGAAGCCCTGATCGCCACGGCGCTGGGGCTTTTCATTGCCCTGGTCGCCCTGTTCGGCTTCAACTATCTGGCGCGCCTGCAAGCACGGACGCTGGATGAAATGGAACATCTGGGCACGCGCCTGATGGACCATATTCGCCTGGACCACCCTCGTCAGGCTGCCCGTGACGGGGACCCGTCATGAAACTGCGTAGGGCTCGTCCGTGCAAACGGGGGCGCATCGAGATCATTCCCATGATCGACGTGATGTTCTTTCTGCTGGTCACCTTCATGTTGGCCTCCCTGACCCTGCAACCGATCAACGCCGTGCAGATCGAGCTGCCGCGCGGCACTGCCGCGCCCATCCAGAAAAGGCTTCCGGTAACCCTGTCCGTTACACCGGACAGCCACCTGTTCCTGGACAAAACCCCCGTGACGCTGGACAGCCTGGTCCCGACCCTGAAGCCCCTGCTCAATCCCGCCGACCCCACCGTGATCATCGCTGCCGACGATGCCTCCCCACACGGCATCATGGTGCAGGCCATGATCCGGGCCAGGCAGGCGGGTGCCAGACATTTCCTGATTGCCGTACAGCATGGTCGATGAGGGGGACTACGCCTGGCGGCGGGATACCCCCTGGCGGCGCCTGCCCGTTACCTTGCCCGGCGCGCTGCTGGTCGGACTGCTCGGCCTCTGGGCTGGGGCCGTGCTTGTGCCGGACGATGCCCCCACACTGCCGGAACCCCTTTCCATCGATGCCCAGCTGATCGCGCCGCCACAGGCACCCACACCAGTAAGGCGCACAGCGCCGCGGCAGGAACCGCCACTGCCCCAGAAGACGCGTCCGGCCGGCGAGCCCGTGCGCGAGCCCCCTCCGCCGAAAGCACCGGCCTCCCTGGCCGCACCGCCCGCGCCAACGGCCGAGGAATGGCAATTGGCCGCAGCCTACACGCCAAGAAACAGCAAACGCTACCGCAATGCCTGGGGCCAGCAGGTGCGCAGCATGATGGGCACGGCGACGGAAGGCCCGGAACAAGGCCAGGTGCGCTTTCGCATCACCATCCACCCGGACGGCCGGCTCGCCCGGGTGGAAGAGCTCTGGTCAACCTCGTCGAAGGCCTCGGAACTGGCATACAAGGCCATGCAGAACCTGCCGAGGCTGCCGCCCACGCCTACCGGCAAGCCTCTGGTATTCGACCAGACCATCTCCTTCCTGCCTTACGAGACGGGCTGGCCGCCCAGCTATCAGTTGGACTGCCTGCCCGAACGCGAGCCCTTCAAGAATCCGTTCGCCTGGGATGGGTCCACGCCGCCCCAGGTCGTCGCGCGGGGCCATCCTCCCCCGCCACCGGAGGGTTGCCCACCCGATTCCACGGCGGCCACCATCGAAGAGGAGGAGCAGTCCATGCGACGCCAGATGGATCAATGGCGGTGGGGGCGGTGATCGACACCGGCACATCGCTTCCCGCCGCGGAGCCTGCGCACCGCCGAGTGGATGGCGGGTCGGGCACGCGTGTCGCGTGCGCTTGCGGTCCTGGGCCGGCGGCGCCTCCGAACGATACAGCGCGCCTGGATCAGTCCGTGGCCGTCATGACGCGGAGGGCTTCCAACGACCGCGCACCCACCCCCAGGTCCCGCCAGTCTGCCGGGCGGCAGGTGAACACCAGGATTTGATGCCGGCTGGCGGCGTCGAACAGCAGGCGCTTCATCTGCGCCAGACGGGTCGCGTCGCTGTGCACCAGGGCGTCGTCGAGGATGACGAGGGTGGGACGGCCGGCTTCCTTGAGCAGATCGGCGTAGGCCAGGCGGCTGATGACGCCCATTTGCTCACGCGCACCGAAGCTCAGCTCTTCGAACGAACCGGTCTCAGGACCTGCGGCGCCCGGCCGGGTGAGGGGGCCGGGGCTGAGGTTTGCGTCGATCTCCAGGCTGGCATGGGGGAACAGCAGCCGCAGGTAGCGGCTGAGGTGCCTTTGCAGGGGTGCATGGAGCCTGCGGGTGAGGATGGCGCGTTTGTCACGCAGCAGATTGATCAGGTAGTCCAGAGCCCGGGCGCGGCGCTGCAGCTCGTCCGCGCGGCGATGGGCCTGCTCCAGGTCCCGCGCCAGTTCGGCGCGGCGTTCCTCCATCCCCCGGGCGCCGGTGGTCTGCAGCTCCACTTCCAGCCTCATCAGCAGGTCGCGGCGCTCGGCATGCTGCCTTTCCAGTAGCCCGGCGCTCCTGCGGAAGCGCTCCACGTCCTGCCGGAGGAGTTCGGGACTGGCTTCGGCGACCTGGCGGGCCAGGGCCTCTATGCGCGTGGCCAGGCTGGCCTGATCGGCGCGGGCATCCACCAGCGCCTGGTTGGCGGCGGACAGGCGGGTGGCGCGCGCGGGGGCGTTCAGAACGGCCCGGGCTGCGGCCAGTTCACGGGCCGCGGCTTCGCGCACGGCCTGGACGTTGCCGGCGGCGAGGCGGGCCTGGTTGAGCTGTTGATTGATCTGTTCAAGGGACTGCCGGGCGGATTCCTCGGCGGCCTCGGCCTGCGAGACCGCTGGCAGGGCAGTTGCGGATTCCGGGGCGGCAGGCAGGGAGGCAAGGGCCTGGCCAGTCTCACGCAGGCGGGCGGCGTGGACGGCCTGTTCGGCATGCAGCGCGTCGATGCCTTGGGGGGCGAGGGCCATGAGGGTGGCGGCGGCGGCCCTGGCTTCGGCCTGGTATCGGGCGTGGTTTTGGTGGCGGGCCTCGGCGGCTGCCAGGTCGGCGAGGCCGAGCCGTTGCAGCAGGGTGGCGTGCGCGTCGGCCAGGGCCTGTTCCTGGCGGCCGAGTTCGACCAGGTCGGTGCCGCCGGGGGTGATGTCGAGTTGGCCAAGACCGGGCAGGTTGACGCGTGTGGGTTCGGTCAGCAGGCGGTCGCCACTGCCGGTGACGGATTCCTGCCCGATCTCGATGTGGCCGCCCTCGGCCAGGGCGAAGCGCAGCCGGGTGGCGATCGCGTCGCGCCGGATGCGCAGTTCGCGCATCCGGCCATGTTGTTCCCTGAGGGCATCCAGGTCCCTGAGGTCGATCGCCGATTCGGCCAGCTGTCGCTGCAGGTCGATGAGGGCGGCCTGTTGGGCCCCGGCCTTGGCGAGGGCATCCGTGCTGCTCTCCAGCTTGCGTTGCCACTCATCCCGCTGGCGGACCAGATCGCGCCGGGTGGCTTCCTGGCGCGCCAGGCGCAGGCTGTCCCGCGCGGCGTGATAACGGTCCGACGCCTCCCGCGCCTTGGCTTGCCATTGATCGACCAGGGCATCCTGGGCCTGGCAGGCCTGCTGGGCATGCTCGAGGCCCGCGCGGCGGGTGTGGACGGCCTTTTCCTCGCTGGAGAACACGTCGAGCTGGCCGCGCAGCAGCTCGATTTGCGCCTCCAGCTGGCCGGCGCGTTGCCGGTCCGATAGCAGGACGGCCTCGATCTGGCGGACATCCTCCAGACGGGTGGCTGCAGCTTGCTCCTGTTGACGGAAAACGGCCCAGGGCTGTTCGGCCTCATCGACGGCATGCGCGTCGCGCAGCGCGGCCAGCCGGTCCACCCGGTCACGGTAGGCGGCGATTTCGCGGTCCAGTTCCTGGACGGCATTTTCCAGCGAGTCCGCCTGTTCGAGCGCCTGTTGGTACGGGCCGCGCGGTTTGTGGGTGGCCGTGGTGAGCAGCTCGTTGCGTAGCGCCTCGACCTTGTTCAGGACTTCGTCGCCGCTGCTGCTGGCGACCTCACCCAGGGAGGCGTTCAGAGCCGTGCGCAGATGGTCGGTGGCGTGCCCCACCGGCTCGCGGATGTCCTGGGCGCCGCCCTGCTGGATCCACAGCAGTCCGGGGATACCCCAGTGCTCGGCCCTGCTGGCCCCCCTGCCGGCGTGCTGGAAGCCGAGCAGCGCAGCGAGATGATCCTCGGCCTCGGCACCGTCCAGGTGCAGGGTGCCGGCTTGCAGTTCACAGCGTTTCTTTCCCAGGAAGCGCTTCCTGAGCCGGTAGGCCTGGCCGGCGATGCTGAAATCCAGTTCGATGCTGGGTGAGGCGGAGGCATCGCCCCAGGGGCGCAGGTCGTCCACGCCGGCAGAGCGGTGCCGCTCGAAAAACGCCGCACGGATCGCTGCCACGATGGTGCTCTTGCCCGCCTCGTTGGCGCCGGTGAACAGGTTCAGTCCAGGATCCAGGTCGGCGATTTCGAGGGGTTGCCGGAACTGCTTCAATTGCTCGATTCGGATGCGGGTCAGCCTCACGACGCGCGCCCCTTGCGCCGCTCATGGAGAATGCCGGCCAGGATGGCCAGGGCATCGCGGGCCCCTTCGGCATCGCTCCGGTCAGGGCGCTGCCCGTCCCTCAGTTCGGCGATGACCTCGCCCAGGTAGCCGTCGGCGTGCAGGGCGTCGATATCCGCATCGCTGGGCTCAAGACGCAAGGCCGAGAAATCGGCTTGCAGGCTGCGGACCCGGCCTTGGATCCGCGCGCAGGATTCCCGCAGGCGAAGGTATCCGGCCAGATCGGTCTGGCCGGTCCAGGACAGCCGGACCACATCGGCAGGGCCGAGCGCTTCGAGGTCCGCCAGTGCCTGATCGATGTCGCTGGCGACGCGCAGCGCAAAGCCCAGGGACAGCCAGCGGTACTGGCCGGTCGCCACCGGGGTGACCACCGCGGGCGCGCCTGGTCCGGACAGTTCGACCCACAGCGCCTGGCCGGAGTCGTTGGCCCTGAAGCGGTCGGTTTCCGGCGTGCCGCTGTACCAGGTACGCGCGTCCACCTGCCTGGTGCCGTGCCAGTCGCCCAGGGCCAGGTAGTCCAGGCCCGCCTGTTCGGCCCGGCCGGCGGCTATGGGGTTGGCGGAATCGATGTCCGCCGCGAGGATGCCCTGGACGCAGCCATGGGCCAGGCCGATGCGCACCATGCCGGCGGGTGTCTCGGCCCCATCGAACCAGGCGGTGAGATCGGCGTGGGTATGACGCTGGGTCAGCGGCGCGGGCAGGATGGCGGCACCCAGCGCTGTCAGCAGCAGCGGTTCGGGCTTCAGGCAGACATGGACGTTGGCGGGCATGGCCTGGAGGCGGACGGCGCGCGTCCAGACCGATTCGGCCAAGCCGGCGTCGTGGTTGCCCGGGATCATGACCCAGGGACCGGCATATCCGCGCATGGCGTGGAACAGGCGATGGATGGTCCTGTCCGCCACACCCTGGGTGTCGAACACATCGCCGGCCACCAGCACCAGATCCACGTGCCTGTCACGCGCCAGGATCGCCAGTTTCTCGATGCTGGTGAAGCGCGCCTCGGCCAGCAGGGCGGCCTCATCGGCCTCGAACTGTCCGTAGCATTTGCCGATCTGCCAGTCGGCGGTGTGCAGGAGCCGGATCAAGGCTGCAGAGCCCTGCGTGTCCCGTGCGCCGCGTGGGATGGCCGGGCAACCGCCGCCTGGTGCGCTTCGGCCCGGGTCATCGACGCAAGGGCAGCACACTGCCCCCCGCCTGGATGAGGCTGGCGGACAGCACCCGCGCGCCCAGCATGTACACCCGGCCGGGCTGGCGGTCTTCACCCGAGCTGGAGTATTCGAAGGCAAATTCCCGATAGAGACGCATGCGCTGCTTCTCATCCCGGCGCAGACCGAGCTTGCGCAGGGCGACGGAGGCATCGAGCAGCTGTACACCGGCCTGGACACAGGCCCGTTGCGCGGCCTGCAAGGCCAGCTCGCGTTTCTGCAGACCGTCCCACCACTGCATGGCCAGCAGGCCCAATGCGGCGACCAGGAGCCATTCCAGGCTGATCAAGCGATTCTCCCGGGGCTGGGTTGTCCGGGCCCGACATGCTGCCCGAACGGCTGCTCAGGCATCCTTGCCAGGGTCGGGATGGCCGGGCGCATCATCGCGGAGGGGAGGAAGCAACAGGGCGCAGACCGGCTCCTGACGGCGGCGCGTCAAGGACCTGGGCGCCGCCAGGGATCCGGGGTGCCCGGGTGCATCCGCGCGCGTCCGGGGACGTGGCGCGGACTCCGGCAAGGGCACGGCCTTCAGGTCCCGCTTGATGAAGCGTTCGATACCCGCCAGCAGCCTGTCCTCCTCCGGCGCCACCAGGGATACCGCCAGTCCGGAGGCCCCCGCCCGGCCGGTCCGGCCGATGCGATGCACGTAGTCTTCCGGCGAATAGGGCAACTCGTAATTGAAGACACAGGGCAGCTCGACGATATCGATCCCCCGGGCGGCGATGTCCGTGGCCACCAACAGTTGCACCTTGCCCTGCTTGAAGCCCTCCAGCGCACTCAGGCGCTCCACCTGGGCCTTGTCGCCATGGATGATGGCGGCCTGCACCCCACGCCGCTGCAGGCGTCGGCCAAGCCTGTCGGCGGCGAGCTTGGTGCGCGTGAATACCAGGGCCTGGGCGATGTCGCGCGTCTTCACCACGCGCACCAGGGCCTCCAGCTTGTCGTCCTCCCTGACCTTGTGCACCACCTGCTCCACGCTCTCGGCGGCGGTGTTCTTGCGCGCCACCTCCACCTTCAGGGGGTTGCGCAGGAAGCTCCGGGCCAGGCCGACGATGCTGTCGTCGAAGGTGGCGGAAAACAGCAGGGTCTGACGCTGGCTGGGCAGCAGATCCAGGATGCGCTTCAGGTCCGGCAGGAAACCCATGTCCAGCATGCGATCCGCCTCGTCCAGCACCAGGAACTGGACCTGGGAGAGCTGCACGGACCTGCTGCCGGCGTGATCCAGCAGGCGGCCAGGGGTGGCCACCAGGATCTCCACACCCGCCTTGAGCGCGGCCTCCTGGGGCCTCATGTCCACGCCGCCGAACACCACGGTGCTGCGCAGGGGCAGGTGCCGACTGTAGGCCAGCACGGATTCATGCACCTGCAGGGCCAGTTCCCGGGTGGGGGCCAGCACCAGGGCCCGCACCGGATGCCGCGCCGGAGAGGCGCTGGTGTTGGCATGCGGCAGCATCTTCTGCAGCAGGGGCAGGGAGAAGGCCGCGGTCTTGCCCGTGCCGGTCTGGGCCTGGGCCATGAGATCCCGGCCCATCACCACGAGGGGGATGGCCTGCTTCTGGATGGGGGTGGGAATGCTGTACCCCATCTCCTCCAGGGCCCGCAGAATTGGGGGTGCCAGGCCCAGCTCGGCGAAGGTGGTGGCCGCTTCCAGGGCCGGCGCGTTCTGCTCGTCGATCTCCATCCGTCGTCCTACCCGATTTCCCGCCAATCCAGACCGTCCTCCTGGTCCGCCACGCCTATCCAGTCCGGCGCGCAACCCAGGGCCTTGGCCAGGGCCGCCCGGGCCAGATCCGGGTGGTTGTTCTCCTGCGACAGATGGGCCGCCACCACGTGACGCAGCCGGGGGCCATGCACCGCGTGCAGGAGATCGGCGGCGGCCTGGTTGTCCAGATGCCCATATTGCCCCAGGATGCGCCGCTTCAGGGCCTTGGGATAGCTCCCGGCCCGCAGCATGGCCACGTCGTGGTTGCATTCCAGCGCCAGGGCATCGCAGTCCACCAGAATCGCCCGCATGTGCGGCGTGACATGGCCCGCATCCGTCAGCAGGCCGAACTTCAGCGCGCCATCCGAAAAAACGAACTGCAGGGGTTCGCGGGCGTCGTGCGGTACCGGATAGGGCCTGACCTCCAGATCCCCCAGGGCGAAGGGGGCATGATCGGGGATCAGGCGCACGTCTTCGGGCCCTTCTCCCATGGCGGCCAGCATGGCCTGGCTGCCATGGCTCATCCACACCGGACATCCGGCCTGGCCCGCCACCCGGGCCGCGCCGCGGCCGTGGTCGCTGTGCTCGTGGGTCACCAGGATGGCATCCACCGCGTCCAGCGCGATTCCCAGCCGGACCAGGCGTCGAGCCGTCTCCCGGACACCGAAGCCGCAGTCCACGAGGACACGGGTCCGGCCGGCATGCACCAGCCAGGCATTACCCTTGCTGCCACTGCCCAGGCAGGCAAAGCGCACTACTTGAGCTGCTCGAAGAGCAGGGAGGCGATGCGTTGACCGGTTTCATTGCGGGCCGGTGAGCCGTCATCCATGTAGACACCCAGCTGGGTACGGGCCTCGTCGCCCTGGACCCTGATCTGGTAGCGCAGCGCCTGGGCCTTCTTGTCCTTGCCGCGCCAGAACGCCAGCTTGGAGAGCAGGCCCTTGTCCTTGCCGGTGTCGGCCTCCGGATCGGCATAGCGCACGAAGTACACGCCCGCGGCCCGGTCCCGGTCCTCCACCGTGAAACCGATGCGGTCCAGGGCCAGGCCGATGCGGCGCCAGGCCCGGTCGAAGGATTCGGGCACCACGATGCCGGGCACGGCGTCACCGCCCCGCACCAGGGTGGCCCGCGGCGGCGCGTCCTTCTCCGCCAGCAGGGACTGGGCCCGCGCCTCTTCCACGCCAAAGCGCACCATCAGGCGGCGCAGCATTTCCGCTTCCAGTTCCGGATCGGCCGGTCGGGGCTGCCAGACGGTACGCCCCTGGCCCTGATCGCCACCCGTCTGCGTGCCCTCGTACACCTCATACATGCCGCGGTGGCTGATGTAGATCTCGGTACCGCCGTCCGCCGCCGTTTCCAGGCGGGTACGGAACTTGTCCCGCTCGGCCGTGGAATAGATGGAATCCAGGGCCTTGCCCAGGAAGCCACGTAAGGCATCCTGGGGAATCTTGGCCCGGTTCTCGGCCCAGTCCGTCTCCATTACCCCGGATTCGGGTGATTCCAGGGAAATGATGAAGCCCATTTCCTGCCAGAAATCCTTGACGATCGGCCACACCTCCCGGGCAGGCAGATGCACCTCCATCCAGCGCTGGGTACCGGCCCGCTGGATGCTGACCTTCTCCACCTGCGGCAGCAGGGTCTGGCTGCCCTGCTGGGGCTTGCCGGCGCGCTCCCGGTCATAGGCGGAAAAGGTGGCGCTGCCCTTGGGATTGATTTCCGGCACCGCGAAGCGGCCGTCGCCCGAGGGCAGCACCAGGTCCGGCGGCGCCTCCAGGGGCGGCAGGGAACCCGCGGACTTGTAGTCGATCTTCTTGCCCTCCAGTACCGAGCACCCGGCCAGGGAGAGGGTCAGCAGCAGCAGGAGCGGGGTTTTGCGCATGGCGATGAACCTCGAAATGGTCCTCAGAGCGCGCCGGCTTCACGCAGCACGGCGCGCAGGGTGTCGTGGTGGGCTGCGGACAGGGGTACCAGGGGCAGGCGAATACCCGCCTCGATACGCCCCATCTCGGCCAGGGCCCACTTCACGGGGATGGGGTTGGCTTCCACGAACAGCTTCTGGTGCAGGCCCAGAAGCCGGAAATTGATCTCCCGCGCCCGCATCAGGTCGCCACCCAGGGCGGCCGCGCACATCTCGTGCATGAGCCGGGGCGCCACGTTGGCGGTCACGGAAATCACACCCTGGCCACCCAGCAGCATGAGCGCCATACCGCTGGCATCGTCGCCGCTGAACACGGCAAAGCCGGCCGGAACGCGCCGGATCAGATCGGAGCCCCGCTCGATGCTGCCGGTGGCATCCTTGATGCCCACGACACCGGGCACCTGGGCCAGGCGCAGGGTGGTGTCGTTGCCGATGTCCGCGACGGTGCGGCCGGGTACGTTGTAGAGGATCAGTGGCAGGTCCACGGCCTCGGCGATGGTCCTGAAGTGACGGTACAGGCCTTCCTGGGTGGGCTTGTTGTAATAGGGCGCGACGGACAGGCCCGCCACCGCCCCGGCCTGCCGGGCACAGCGCGTCAGTTCGATGGCCTCGGCAGTGGAGTTGGCGCCGGTGCCGGCGATGACGGGCACCCGGCCGGCGGCCTGTTCCACCGCGCTGGCGATGATGCGGCAGTGCTCCTCCATGTCCACCGTGGGGGATTCCCCCGTGGTGCCGACGACCACCAGGCCATCGGTGCCCTGTTCCACGTGCCAGTCGATGAGAGCCCGCAGACGGGGCAAGTCCAGGCTGCCATCGGGCAGCATGGGGGTAACGAGCGCAACGAAACTACCGGTGAACATGGTGGCGGTGGATCGTGGAAATGCGCGATTTTAGCCGAAACTCACGCGAGTCATGCCGGCGTGACGACCCCGGGGGGCCAGGCCGCCGGACGCACGGGCAGTGCAGCGCTACGGTGCGCGGAGCCCGATCCTGTCACACCGCGCTGCCCGGGCGACGGCCTACTGACCGGGTGTCGCGTCCGGATTGATGCGTATGCCCTGGGCCTGCAGCGCGTCCACCACTTTCCGCGCGTTGGCATTGCCCTGTTGCGCGAGACGCGCCGTGCCGGCAGCCAGGGCATCCAGCTGCGCGCGCATCTTCCGCGCATTGGTGTACATGGATTCCTGATTGGCGCGCAGCGTCACCAGGCTGTCCCGTTCCTTGAGCAGTTGACTGGTCTGGAACCCGAACCACACGACCAGGGCGAGCAATCCGAGCAGGATCGGCAACAGGATCCCATAGGCTGGTTCCGGATCGGGCCGGGCGACCTTGACCAGGTTGTCGAACAGATGCATGAGCCCGCTCCTGTCAGGGTTGCTTGGGCGTGAACGTGATGCCCTGGGAGGCCAGCAGTTCACGCAGCTGGGCATCGTTCTGCTGCGCGGACAACTCGGCCAGGCCACGTATCAGGCCCTGATACAGCGGCTCCAGCTGCTGGCTCTGCTGGATATATTGGGCACGCGTGGCGAACTCGTCCTGCGCGGAACGGTTGCCGTTGAACAGCACGATGTCGATGACGGCCAGAATCAAGGCGGCGACCCCCAATCCGCTGAACACGAAAAACTGCGGCTTATTGAGCACGGCTCCAGGCTCCTTCGCGATGTATTGGCAAAATCTTATACAAGTTCGCCGCGGACAGGAAACGGCCCGGGCCGGAAAACCGGCCCGGGCCGTCAGCGCCTCAGCGCGCCGATGCGCGCCGGCGGGCGAGCAGCAACCCGGCCATCGCGATACCCAGCAGGCCCAGGGTGCCCGGCTCGGGCACGGACCCGCTGCTCACCACGTTGCCACGGATGCGCAGCGTGATGTCCGCCAGGCCACCGCTGTAGCCGCTGGCATTGTGGCCCAGGCTCGACAGCCGGATGTCATCGGCAAACAGGCCCAGCGTCATGGCCGTGAAGCCGACATTCAGGCCACCCTGGCCCTGTCCCGCGCCCAGGTTCGAGAAGGCATTGAAGCCGGCATAGCTGAAGTCCTGCAGGTCGAGGAAGGCAAAGAGCCCGTCCAGCAGGTCGGCGGGGCCGCTGACGTCGTTGCGCACTTCCAGGGCGGCATTCACGCTGGAGCCCAGGGTCAGGTTGCCGAAGTCCAGGGTGTATACCCAGCCGCTCTGACTGAAGCTGCCATGGCCGCCGGTCTTGTGCAGATCGGCGTTGGCATAGTGGTTCACCTGGGCATCCATGAGTACCACGGCATTGGGCAGGGTCAGGTCGGCCATGTCGGGGTTGTGGCTGGCCAGGCCGAGCGTGGCGCTGCCATTGAAGACCCCGGCGGTGGCGGTACTCAGGCCCACGCTCAGGCTGATGCTGTCGCTCTGACCGGCCTGCACGCCCGTACCCAGGTTGCCGGAGGCGGAGAACGGCCCCGTCGCGCCACCCAGGGTGCCGGTGAGCGTGTCGTTCAGGCCCGCGATCGGTGCGACGTTCTGCACCTGGACATTGCGGGCGGCGACCACATCGCCGACATGGACGATGCCGAAGTGGACCGCGTTCTGCACCAGCGCCACCGCCTGCTGGTAGACCTTGCCCACCACGTCGACGATGGCCGAGCCGATGGCCAGGTCGGCCGCGCCGGTGGTTCCGGCGCCGGTGGAGCTCAGGCCCAGGGTGACCTGGCCATTGCTCAGGCCGGCGCTGGCCGTAGAGGCCAGACCGACCTTGATCGAGGCAGAATCGGTGCCCTGCGCGGCGAGATTCGTGATCGAACCACTGCCCTGGGCATTGCCGCTGATGCCGGCAATGCCCGCCTTCAGCCCTTCCGTGTAGAGGTCCGGCGAAACGTTGCTGAGCGATACCGCCTGGCTGGCCGCCACTGCGTCTCCCACGCGCGCGGCGATGGTTACCGAGGGCGTGTCGAGCGTCGGGTTGGCCAGGCGGTAGACGTTGCCGGATACCTGCACGATCTGGCTCGGCAGGCTGGTCTGGCCCAGGCCGCTGGTACCCGTGCCATCGGAGACCAGCGTGATGGTCGCGCTGCCGCTCTTGGCGCCGGCGCTGCTGGTGTCGAGCCCGACATGCAGGCTGGTGCTGTCGGTGGCCTGCGGACCGAGCAGATTGAACGCGCCGCTGGCCGTCACGGGCGCGCCGTTGCTGCTGATGCTGGCGTTGAGTTTCTCGCTGAATCCGTCGTTGACGGCGGTGTTGCCGATGCTCAGGGCCTGGTCGAGCACCGTGCCGATACGCACATTGCCGAAGTTGACGGGGTTGGGCGACGCCGGACTGGCGCTGGCCAGCCGGTAGACGCTGCCCTGGGTGGTGATCGTGCCGCTGACACCGACGTTTTGCGTGGGCAGCGCGGTGATGCCCAGACCGCTGGTGCCCGTGCCGTCCGAGGCGAAGTTGATGGCTATGCTGCCATTGACCGTGCCGGCGGCGGCGGTATTCAGACCCACCACCATGCTGCTGCCGTCGCTTGCGCCCGCCGCCAGCTGGCTGATGCTGCCACCGTTGTGGATGATGCGGGCATCGGAAGCGCTGCCGAAGCTGGCGTTGAGGCTTTCAGAGAAGCCGTCGCTGGTGGCGAGGTTGCTGATGGACAGCGCCTGCTGCACGCTATCGCCCACGTGGACGTTGCCGAAGTTGACCGCACCCAGGGTATTGGCCTGCGCCAGGCGGTAAACCGCACCGGTGACGTTGACGGTCTGACTGCCCGCGCCGATGGCGGCCAGACCACTGGTGCCGGCGCCGTCGGACTGGTAGAGGACGGCCACGCTGCCCACCTTGCTGCCGGCGCTGCTGGTATCCATGCCCACGCTCATGCTGGCGGCATCACTGGCGCCGGCACCGAGCAGGCCGATGCTGCCGCCATTGTGAGTGGCGTCGCCACTCACCATGCCGAAGCTGGCGTTGAGCCTTTCACTGAAGCCGTCGTTGCCGGCAAGGTTCTGGATGGTGAGCGCCTGGCTGGCGCCATCGCCCACGTGCCGGTTGCCGAGATTGACGGTGAGCGGTGTGGTGTCGCCTTGTGCCAGGCGATAGACGTTGCCGCTGACGTTGATCGTCTGGCTGCCCGCGCTGGCGATGCCCAGGCCGTTGCCCACGCCGTTCACCGTGCCGGTGGTCTGGTAGTTCAGCGTCACGCTGCCGCTCTTGGCGCCGGCGCTGCCGGTGTCCACGCCCACGCGCATCGTACTGTTGTCCGAGGCGCCGGCGAGCAGAGCATTGATCGTGCCGCCATTGTTGGTCGCGGCTCCGGTGTTGCTGCCGAAGCTTGCACGCAGGTCCTCGCTGAAGCTGCCCGCTGCCGCCGTGTTGCTCACCGTCAGCACCTGACTGCCACTGCCACCCACGCGCTGGTTGGCGATCACCACCGGACTCGGCGCCGCGCTGCCGACTGCGGCGTTGTAGGCCGCCGCGCCACTGGCCAGCACGATGTTCAGCTTCTGGTCGGCGATGTTCTCGAAGTTGCTGCGCAGGTTGAGCACCTGGCCGGTGAGCGGCGCCAGCACGCCGGCACTGGCCGCCGTGAAGGTCACGCCAAGGTTGCCGCTGTTGCCGCCCGGACCACCAGCGTAGTAGTTGGCCGCGGTGACACCCGTGCCCGACAGGCGCGCATCGGTCAGATTGCCACCGTTGGCCGTGGTCTGGATCGCGCCGCGCAGCGTCGGCCCGCTGGTGCCGGCATTGCCGACCTGATAGTCGAAGGTGTTGGCGCCGACACGCACGTTGCCGATGGTCAGCGTGGCATTGCCGGTGTTGCCGTTGGTGATGTTGGCGCCGGTAATTACCTGGCTCACATCGCCGCCGGCCACGATCTGGCCGCTACCGCTGACACCTGCGCGGCGGTTGAAGCCGTTGCCGCTGCCTGCGGCCGCATTGGTGTAGTCGCTAGTCAGGGTCAGGTTGCCGTTGCCCAGGTTGAGCGCTGCACCGGCGCCGCCCATGGCCAGCGTGCCCTGTGTGTTGCCGCCGTTGGCCAGGTTCATGACCCCGGTGGCGTCCACCTGCAGGGTGCCGGTGCCGGTGACATTGCGCTGTACCGTAAGGGTGCCGTTCTGGGCACGGAACAGGCCGTCGTTGGTCAGCGCACCATTGGGATTGACGGTAATCGTGCCGCCGCCGTCTGAGTTGACGGTGCCGAGGTTGGTAAACGTCGCCGCACCGCCGACGAAGTTCTGTGCGCCTATGCCGCCGGTGGTGCCGCGCACCGTGACGCCGGCGCCGAGGGTCAGCGCGCCGGCCTCGATGTTCAGGCGGTTGGCGTTGTTGGCATCGGCAAACACGATCTGACCATTGCCGTCGATGGTCTGCGCACCCTGCGGCGCAAGTATGCCGCCTTGGCTGATGTCGATGCGGCCGTTGACCGTCATGCCGCCCGAAGAGATGCGGGCGATGCCACCGCCGCTGAGGTCGAGCAGACCGTTCAGCGTGGCGCCGTTGATGTAGTTGTTGCCGCTATTGTTGGCCTGGAAGCGGCCGCTACCCGAGGTATTGAGCTGGCCGCCGGTGACCGTGATGCCGTTGATGCGTACCGTGCTCTGGTCGGCGGCGAGCAGCGTGCCGGCGGTGTTGTCGACGCCGCTGCCCTGCAGCAGCAGCGTGCCGCCGTTCTCGGCCTTCATCAGGTTCTGGTTCGTCGTGCCGGAAGCCGTCTGCACGCGGATCGTCCCGCCGGCCACGTCGGCGCTGATCACGCCCTGGTTCACGAGCGTCGCCGCGCCGCCGACGAAGGCCTGCCCGCCGATGATGCCGGTGTGCCCGCGCACGGTGATGCCCGAGCCCAGCGTGGTGACGCCGGCTTCGACATTGAGGCGGTTGTTGGTGTTGTTATCGGCGAAGACGATGCTGCCGTTGCCGGCGATGGTCTGCGTGCCCTGCGGCGCGAGCACGCTGTTGTTGCCGAGGTTGATGGTCGCGCCGTTGAGCGTCAGGCCGCCGTCCACGCGCTCGATACCGGTGGCCGAGGCGAGGTCGAGCATGCCGGACAGCGTCACGCCCGACAGGAAGTTGTTGCCATTGTTGCTGGCACGGAACGAGCCGGCACCGGCGAGATTCATGTCACCGCTGAGCGTGACGCCGTTCTGGTTCACGATGCTGCCGGCGCCGGCGAGGATCTGGCTGCCGGTGTTGCCGTGCACGGCCGAGTTCAGATTCAGCGTGCCGCCGTTGGCCGCCGTCAGCGTGCCGTTGTTGGTGGTCAGGCCGTTGACCTGGAGCGTTATCGAGCGCCCGGCCACGTCGGCGGCGATCGTGCCGTTGTTGACCAGCGTCGCCGCACCGCCGGCGAAGGCCTGCTGCCCGATGATGCCGTTGCCGCCGCGCACGGTGATGCCCGAGGCCAGCGTCGTGGTGCCGGCCTCGACATTGAGGCGGTTGTTGGTGTTGTTATCGGCGAAGACGATGCTGCCGTTGCCGGCGATGGTCTGCGTGCCCTGCGGCGCGAGCACGCTGTTGTTGCCGAGGTTGATGGTCGCGCCGTTGAGCGTCAGGCCGCCGTCCACGCGCTCGATACCGGTGGCCGAGGCGAGGTCGAGCATGCCGGACAGCGTCACGCCCGACAGGAAGTTGTTGCCATTGTTGCTGGCACGGAACGAGCCGGCACCGGCGAGATTCATGTCACCGCTGAGCGTGACGCCGTTCTGGTTCACGATGCTGCCGGCGCCGGCGAGGATCTGGCTGCCGGTGTTGCCGTGCACGGCCGAGTTCAGATTCAGCGTGCCGCCGTTGGCCGCCGTCAGCGTGCCGTTGTTGGTGGTCAGGCCGTTGACCTGGAGCGTTATCGAGCGCCCGGCCACGTCGGCGGCGATCGTGCCGTTGTTGACCAGCGTCGCCGCACCGCCGGCGAAGGCCTGCTGCCCGATGATGCCGTTGCCGCCGCGCACGGTGATGCCCGAGGCCAGCGTCAGGTCGCCGGCCTCGAGGTTGAGGCGGTTGTTGGTGTTGTTATCGGCGAAGACGATGCTGCCGTTGCCGGCGATGGTCTGCGTGCCCTGCGGCGCCAGCACGCTGTTGTTGCCGATGTCGATCGTACCGTCCAACACCATGCCGCCGGTGATGCGCTGTATGCCGGTGGCCGATGCGAGGTCGAGCGTACCGTTCAGCGTCGTGTTGTTGAGGAAGTTATTGCCGTTGTTGGCCGCTACCAGGCGACCACCGCTGCCGGTGTCCAGCGTGCCGCCGTCGATGATGACGCCGTTGAAAAGCACCACGCCGTTGTTGTCGGCGCGGATCGTGCCGCCAGCATTGGCGACGCCCGGGCCGTTCGGGTTGATCTGCAGCGTGCCGCCGTTGTCGGCCCGCATCGTCCCGGTGTTGGTGATGCCGCTGGCCACGCCCAGGACGATCGTGCCGCCGCTCACGTCCGCGGCGATGGTGCCCTGGTTGATCAGGGTGGCCGCACCGCCGACGTAGCTCTGGTCGCCGATGCGTCCGGTATGGCCGCGCACCGTGATGCCCGAGGTCAGCGTCAGGACGCCGGCCTCGACGTTGAGGCGATTATTTGTGTTGCTGTCGGTGAAGTTAATGGTGCCGTTGCCGGAGATGGTCTGGTTGCCCTGCGGCGCCAGCACGCTGTTGTTGCCGATGTTGACCGTACCGTTCAGGTTCAGATTGTTCATGACGCGCTCGATACCCGTGGCGCCAGCCAGATCCAGCGTGCCGTTGAGCGTGACGTTGTCCAGGAAGTTGTTGCCGTTGTTGAATGCCGTGAGGCGACCAGTACCTGTCGTGTTGATGGTGCCGCCGCTGATGGTGCTGCCAAACTGGTTGATGACGCTGTCGGCGCTGACGTTGATCGTGCCGCCGACATTGTTGACGTTGTGTCCGGCACCGATGTTGAGGGCGGCGTTGTTCGGGATGGGCCCGGCGCCGACGTTGATGGTGCTGTAGTTGTTGGTGCTGCCACCGCCCTGCAGTGTGAGCAGAAAGGCGTCGATGTCGACGTTGCCGTGATTCTCCAGACTGAGAATCGACTGGGCGGTATTGATGGTCACCACCTTGGTGACGGGAATCAACGCCATGTCGGACGCACCGGGAACCATATTACAAGTCCAGTCACTGGCGCTGGCCCAGTTCCCCGTCGCGGGGTTCCAGGTGCAGTTGGCCGCGAGCGCATGGTTTGCGCTCAGCGCCAGCAGCATGCCGGCGATCGCCGCGGCCAGAGGGGTTTGCCGGAAATGACCGTCGACGTGTGGGATTGCAGCCCGGGTCGAGACCCTGACCTGGTTTGTTTTTGCGCGTGTCATGGCGGGAACTCCTGCATGTGATTGCCTCGCTGCCGCATAAGCACAAACCATGCCCCATGCATATCTTTCAATGTAACCAATGTGTTATGAACATGTCGCGGATGCCTCTCACGGCAGACTGTAAAGCTCACGACGTGACACATTTGCATCATGGGCACAGTCGGGCGTATGTTGCGCGGCAGGTTCCCTGCTGGCCTGCCCGCACCCGACATGCTTTCGCACCCGAGTCCCGATCTTGGCTGATCCCCCGCCGCTACCCGACCCCGGCCTGGATATCCGCACTCTGAACGCGTTGCTTCTGCATGTGCATCGCGCCGGTTGCGAGGTGGCCTTCGACCGGTTTCAGGCCTTGATGCTGGAAGAGATCCAGACCCTGATTCCGTTCGATTCGGCCTGCTGGGGCAGTGTGAGCAGGCAGCCGGTGGAACTGCAGCACGCCTTCCTGTTCAACTGCGACGATTCGTTCCTGAACGCCTACCGGCCCCACGTGCAGCAGGATTGCTTCCTCGCCGCACTGAGCGCGCGGCCTGGGGTGACCATCCACCTGGCCGACCTCGTGGCGCGCGCGCGTCTGGCGCGCAGCACGGTGTACCGCGCGGTCGGCATGCGCTATGGAATCGGATGTGCGCTCGGGACGCTGCTGGCGCAACCACAGTCGCCGCTCGGCGATCTTCTGGTGCTGTGGCGGCATGCCGCGAATCATCCGTTCAACACTGCCGAGCGCCTGGGCATGGAACTGTTGATGCCGCATCTGGCCCAGGCCTACCGGGTTGCACGCCTGCGCGAGATGTTCGGGGAATCACCCCGGCTCGGCGCGGCGCGGGGAATGGTGGATGCACGGGGGATCCTGCACGAGTTCACGCCCGGCTTCATCCATGCCCTGCGCGCGCACTGGCCAGGCTGGCAGGGCAGCCGGCTGCCTGCGGCGCTGCTACCGGGCCTGCGCAAGGGTCTGCCCTTCCAGATCGGTACGGACAGGGTCGAGGTCACGCGCAGGGGTGAGCTGTTCTGTCTCGAGGTGCGGGCGCCGGGCGCGCTGGACCGCCTGTCGCCGCGCGAACGCCAGATCGCCCTGCGTTATGCGCACGGCGAGACGCATGCGGCCATCGCCCGGGCGCTGGCGCTCTCGCCCGCCACGGTGCGCAATCATCTGGCACATTGCTATCGCAAGCTGGCGGTCGCCAACAAGGCCGAACTGGCGGCACAGATCCTGCACCGTCCCACTTGAGCGGGTGGGCCCGGCAGACGGCGGCCACGTGCGCGCCGCTGCGAGGGATTCAGGCACGCATGGCGCAAAGCCGCTGCATGCAGCGCCGCTGCGCCGCTTCGTCCACATCCTCGAAGGCGATCACCCGCAGCTGACCGCGCACGGCCTCCAGGAGCTCCCCGGGCAGCAGCAGATGCGCCGCGTTGCGTGGCCGGCCATAGCGGGCCTGCCCCAGGCTGAAGGTCTCGTAGATCAGCACCCCCCCTGGCTCCAGACTGCAGCACAACACGTCGAGGAGGGGGCGGTGCAGGTAGCGGCTGACGACGATGCCACCGAAGCACTGCCCGGCGTAAGGCCAGGGCGCGCCTTCCAGGTCGGCCCGGAGCCATGCGATGCCGGCCGTCGCGCGCGCGGCCGCGGACGGCGTCGGGTCGATGTCCACCGCGCACACCGGATGCCCGAGCGCCGCCAGATACACGGCATGGCGGCCGCTGCCGCAGGCCAGATCCAGCACCCGGCCGGCGGTGGGGATATACGGTGCCCAGCGCCGCACCCAGGACGAGGGGTTCACTGCCCGCCCACCGCGCCCATGGCGCGTATGCCGGTACTCAGGGCCTGGCCCCACAGGCGCTCCAGGCTGGCCGGCAGGTACACCACGGTGAAGTAGAGCACGAGGAACCCCGCCCCCAGGGTGAGGGGAAAGCCCACGGCGAAGATGTTCAGCTGGGGTGCTGCACGGGTCATCATGCCGATGCTCAGGTTGGTGGCCAGCAGGGCCGCCGTCACCGGCAGCGCGAGGTGCAGTCCCGTCATGAACAGGGTCCCCCCCCAGCGGGCCAGGTCGGCGAATCCCGGCGCGCCAAGCCCGGCACCGACCGGGATGTCGACGAAGCTCTGCGCCAGGGCGGCGATCACCACATGGTGACCATTGAAGGCAAACAGGACGAGGGCGGAGGCAATCGTCAGAAACTGGGCGATGACCGGGGTCTGCGCGCCATGGATGGGGTCGAACAGGGTGGCGAAGGAGAGGCCCATCTGCAGGCTCATGAGCTGGCCCGCGAACTCCACGGCGGCAAACACGATGCGCAGGGCAAAACCCAGGGCCGTGCCCACGGCGATCTGCTGCAGCAACACCAGCAGGCCATGCGCGGACATCAGGGACACCTGGCCCACATCGGGCAGGACGGGAGCCACCGCCACGGTGAGCACCAGGGCCATGGCCAGGCGGACGGTCCTGGGGGCGGCCCGGTTACCCAGCAGGGGGTCGAAGAACAGCCAGGCGGCGATGCGCGCGAAGGGGAACAGAAACATGGCCAGAAAGGCGTCCAGGTCCGCACTGCTGAGGCTAAGCATCAGCCAATCAGGGCGGGAATGCTGCCCAGCAGACGCACCACGTAATCCACCAGCAGGCGCAGGGTCCAGGGCCCGACGATCACCAGGACGAGGAACATCACCAAGAGCTTGGGGATGAAGGACAGGGTCATCTCGTTGATCTGGGTGGCGGCCTGGAACACCGATACCAGCAGGCCCATGAGCAGTGAGGCCAGCAGCAGGGGCCCTGCGGCCAGCATGGCCAGCTCCAGGGCCTGGCGCACGATGGCCACGACGGTATCCGGGCTCATGACTGAAAGGTGGCCACCAGCGAGGCGACCAACAGGTTCCAGCCATCCGCCAGCACGAACAGCATGATCTTGAAGGGCAGGGACACCAGTACGGGAGAGAGCATCATCATGCCCATGGACATGAGCACACTGGCCACCACCATGTCGATGATGAGGAAGGGGATGAAGACGATGAAGCCGATGGTGAAGGCGGTCTTGATCTCGCTGATGACATAGGCGGGCACCAGCACCTTCAGTGGCGTGTCCTCCGGCCCGTTCAGGGCCGGGATGCGGGCCAGGCGCACGAACAGGGCCAGATCCTCCTGCCGGGTCTGCGCGAGCATGAACGCGCGCAGGGGCCGGGCGCCCAGCTCCGCGGCCTGCGCCAGGTCGATGCGGTTTTCCGTATAGGGGCGCCAGGCGGTTTCATGCACCTTGTCGAACACCGGCGCCATGACGAAGAAGGTCAGGAACAGGGACAGACCGACGATGACCTGGTTGGGCGGGGCGGTCATGGTGCCCATGGCCTGGCGCAGGAGGGACAGGACGATGACGATGCGCGTGAAGGCGGTCATCATCAGCAGGACCGCGGGCAGAAAGGTCAGCGACGTGAGCAGCAGCAGCGCTTCGATGCTGAAGGTGTATTGCGTGGTACCACCCGCGCCCGGGCTGCTGGAAAAGGCCGGGATGCCGGGCGCGGCCCAGGCCGTCGCGGGCAGCGCCAGCGCAAGGAAGAGGGAGGATCCGCGCGGCATGCTCAACCGGGGCGCTTCGGCAACAGTTCCCTGAGTCTGTCGGCGAACCCCGACGCGCCGGCCGCCGTCTGTCCGATCGCGCCAGGCGGTGGACTGGCCGGGCGCGGCATGTCGTGCAGGCGCGTCACCTGCCCGCCCCCCACACCCAGCAGCAGCCAGGTGCCCCCCACTTCCACCACCACCAGGCGCTCCCGGGGCCCCAGCATGACGCCGCCCACCACCTTCACCACCCCCTGGGCCCCGGTCTGGCCCGGGGAAAAGCGGCGCAGGAACCAGAAAAACCCGGCCAGGGCCGCCAGCACCACGGCCAGACCCAGGAGGCCCTGCAACAGCACGCCAAAGGTGGATGCCCCGGTCACGGCCGGCACATCGCCGCCGGCCAGACCGGTCCGGCTGGCGCAGGCCAGCGCCACGGCGGCGCCCACGCGCGCGCAAGGGCTCATTTATTGAGACGGCGGAGGCGTTCCGCGGGAGTGATGATGTCCGTGAGCCGGATACCGAACTTGTCGTTCACCACCACCACCTCGCCCTGCGCGATCAGGCAACCGTTCACCAGGACGTTCATGGGCTCGCCGGCCAGGCCGTCGAGCTCCACCACGGAACCCTGCGCCAGTTGCAGCAGGTTGCGTATGGCGATCTTGGTACGTCCCAGTTCGACATTGATCTGCACCGGGATGTCCAGAATCATGTCCAGATTGTTGGCCGCGGGCGGGCCGCCGTCGGGGACCAGGTTCTGGAAGATCCGCGCCTTGCGCACCGTGGCCTCGGCCGCGTCTTCGCCCCCCGCGGCCTCCTGCTCGGCCAGGGCGGCGGCCCAGGGGTCCTCCGCATCCCCGTCGACGGGTGCGACGGCCTCCTGCTCGGCCAGGGCGGCCGCCCAGTCATCGGCGGAAACGTCTGTCTCCGTCTCCTTCGCTTCCTCGCTCATGCCTTGCTCCCGGCGCAGATCATGCGCTCATCCGCCTGCAGCACCTGGCTGACCTTCAGCGCCAGCTGGCCATTCCTCTGGCCGTACTGGCAGCGAAACAGGGGGATGCCGTCCACCTCGGCCACCACGGCTTCGGGCAGATCCAGGGAGATCACGTCGCCCTGCTTCAATTCCAGGATCTGCCCCAGGGTGACCGAAGTGTGTCCCAGGCTGGCGACCAGCTCGACGATGGCCTCCTGCACCTGCAGGGTCATCTGCTGCACCCAGCGCTCGTCCGCCTCGGCCCGGTCCGCCTGCATGGTGCTGGTCAGCATGTCCCGGATCGGCTCGATCATACTGTAGGGCAGGCAGACGTGGAAATCGCCGCCGCCGGATCCCAGCTCGATATTGAAGGTGGTCACCACCACCACTTCCGTCGGCGTGGCGATGTTGGCGAACTGGGTGTTCATCTCCGAGCGCACGTGCGTGAACTGCACGGGGTAGAGGTTCTCCCAGGCCTTCTGCATCTCCTCGAAGGTGACTTCCAGCAGCTTCTTGATGATGCGCTGCTCCGTGGCGGTAAAGTCCCGGCCTTCCACGCGCATGTGGAAGCGACCATCGCCGCCGAACAGGTTGTCCACCACCAGGAAGACGAAGTTGGGGTCGAACACGAACAGCCCGGTGCCGCGCAGGGGGTGCATGTGGATCATGTTCAGGTTGGTGGGCACGATCAGGTTGCGCACGAACTCGCTGTACTTGATCACCGTCACCGGGCCCACGGATATCTCCGCCGTGCGGCGCATGAGGTTGAACAGGCCGATGCGGAAGTTGCGTGCGAAGCGTTCGTTGATGATCTCCAGCGTGGGCATGCGTCCACGCACGATACGTTCCTGGCGGCCGATGTCATAGGGACGTACGCCCTCGCCGCCCTCTTCCGACGCGGCCTCCTCCAACTCGCCGGTCACGCCCCGCAGGAGGGCGTCTACTTCTTCTTGGCTGAGGATGTCGTCCGCCACGCGCCCGCGCTCCGCATCCGCCTACTGGATGATGAAGGTGTCGAAGAGCGCCTTTTGCACGCCCTGGGATGCATTGGAGACCCCCAGCACACGATTGATCTCCTCGCGGATCTCCCGTGCCAGCACATCCTTGCCATCGGGTCGGCTGAGCTCTTCGGCCGTCTTGCTGGACAACAGCCGGTTCATCGCGTCGCGCACCTCGGGCATGCGCGCCTTGAGCCTGTCCTTCAGCTTGGCATCCGCCAGCAGGAGCTGGATCTCCGTCTGCAGGTAGCTCTCCTGGTCGGCCAGGTTGAGGGTGAACTGGCCCAGCTTGTCATACACGCGCGGCTTTTCATCCAGCATCTCGGCATCCTCGGCCTTGCCCTGCCGGGTCTTGTCAGGCGCCGAAGCGAGCCACCAGTACGCCAGCCCGACCCCTAACAGGACGATGACACCCACCACCAGCAGAATGATGAGGAGCAACTTACGTTTCTTGCCCGGTGGCGGGCTTTGCACCGGGGCTTCTTCTTGGGCCATATGTTTTGCGCGAATCGAACCGGGTCAAAAAAATATCACACGAAAACAGAATGTTTCGCACACATGCTTGTGTTTTTTATTACGACATGGATGGACAGAGGGCAAGCAGCCTGCATCCGGTGGATCGAGCCGGCACCGGGCGGTTCCCGCGGGTGGGGGCATGCGCCGTCCACTCAGACGTACAGATCCACCAGACCCAAGCCCGCACGGCCCATGTACGGGCCCTGCGCCATGTCCGCTGCCACGCCCGGCGCATCCCAGCCGGACGGCTGCCGGGTGGGATGGACCTCGTCCCGGGCCGGCATCCACGCGTGGGAAAAGGCCTCATCCCGCACCTGGGCCTGCCCCAGGGAGATGCCGACCTCCGCCAGCATCTCCCGCAGTCTGGGCATGGCCGCCTCGATGGCCTCCCGCACCGGGGCATGGGGGGAGAAAAACTGGGCGCCGGCCTCCCCGCCCCCCAGGGACAGCCTGACCTCCAGCGGACCCAGATGCGGAGGGTTCAAGGCGATCTCGGCCCTGAGTGCATGGTGCGAGGACAGCCAGACGATGCGTTCGCCCAGCTCCTGGGGGAACATGGCACTGCGCAGGGGCGCCTCCACGCCGAGATGCATGCCCCCGGCCAACGGCCGGGTCAACGCATCGCCGACCATGCCCGGGGTGGCATGCGTGGGCATGGCGGTAGCGTCCGGCGGACCAGGCGGGTGGGTGTGCGGCGCGCCTATGCCTGGAACCGGCATCGCCGGCACGCCCGCATGGGGGCCGGTGCGCGCGCCACCGGCCGCGGCCTGCTCGTCCTGGCCCGACCACGGCAAGGCTTGCCCATCCGCGGCAGATCCTGCCGCGGATGGCTGGGCCGCCGACGCAGGCGGATCGGCCCGGAGCGGCGGCAAGGGCACGGCATCGCCCCGGCGCCCGCCCTTGTCCGGCGCCGGGACGGGAGTGTCCGTCTCCCTGCCCAGGCGCATGTCCCGGGCCGCGATCCGTACTTCTGCGACGATGAGCGATATGGCCAGCGGCGTCTGTCCGGCATCCTCTCGAGGCCAGGGCCACACAGCCGGAAGCGCCTCTCCCGCCTCGGCCTGCGCTGTCACGACATCCGGCGCCGCGGCGGGGACTTCCCCTGCATGCACCGGCGCGGGGTTCAGGCGCGCAAGCAATACATCCGCGAAGGGGTCGCCGGCACCGGCCGCGCGTGCGGTCGGGCCGGTCTCGCCCCTGGCGGCCAGCACCACGCCCGGGACATGCGACACCTTGCCAGCACCCACACCCAACAACACTGCCAACATCTCGCTCATCGCGTCTCTCCCAAGCCTTGCGGGCAAGAACTAGCAACTTGCGTGCCGTCGTCAATCCAGGGGACGTCGCCCGTACGGCCGGGCCAGATGCGCCGCGGCAGCGTCGGTGATGCGCTGCTCGCGTTTCTCCTCATCGCGCAGTGCTTCACGTCGATGTCGCGCGGCCAGGGTTTCATAGGCCTTGACCTGGCGACGCTGGGCCAGCCATTGTTCATGCGCCGCCAGCCATCGCGCGTGCGCGTGACACACCTCCGTTTCCTGGTGTGCGATGGCCTGGTCCAGCTTGAGCAGAAAGGCTTGAAACTCGCGCAGCATGTGTATGCCCATGCCGCGTGTGCCCGCGCCTGCCATGCGCTGCTGGTACTCGCGCCTGTAACCGCGGATTTCCTCCAGGCGCTGACGCGCCGCCTCTTCCTTGCGCCCGTGGATGCGCAACAGCCGCTCCGCGGCCTGCAGGCGGTGCCTGGCATGATCCAGCAGGACCTGCAGGGGAAACCCGGCCATGGGCGGACGTGGCTTCAGGACTGGACCACTTCCTCCGTATCCGTCAGCGGGCGCGCCTCCTCCTCCAGCATGACCGGGATGCCATCGCGGATGGGAAAGGCCAGGCGATCGGCCTTGCAGATCAGTTCCTGGCGCGCCTTGACATGCACTAGGGGGCCCTTGCACAGGGGGCAGACGAGGATTTCAAGCAGTTTGGGGTCCATGGCGTGCGTCGCGGTGCGTGGAGAGACGGGAGAGGATGCGCTGTTTTAGCCCCCCCTCCACGTGCGCGTCAACCGCCAGGTACCAGCAATCCTCCAGCTCGGGCGCGCGCGCGTGAGACATGAGTTTCACGGCATCCTTCTCCGTCATGAGCACCCGGCCCGGCGGCAGCGCTTCCGGAGGCAGAGGGTGGTGGTCGGACAGGGCATGCGCGGCAAACGTCAGACCCAGTGCCGTCAGGTGGTCGAAGAAGCGTTGTGGATTGCCGATGGCCGCCACGGCATGTAGCGGCCTGTCTGCCAGTTCCCGTGCCGTGGCGGTACGCGTCGCATCCCGCAGGGCATGGAACACCGCCCCGAGCAGGCGCATGCGAAAGGCATGGACAGGCAAGTCGGCCCGGCCATCGCCATTCACCACGACGGCATCCACCCGTCCCAGGCGCTGGCGGTGTTCACGCAGGGGGCCGGCCGGCAACAGCCAGCCATTCCCCAGCCCGCGCATGCCATCCACCACGGCAATTTCCAGGTCCCGCGCCAGGGCATAGTGCTGCAGACCATCATCCGCCAGGATCACGTTCACCTCGGGATGGAAGGCCAGCAGACGCCGGCCCGCCTCCACCCGCCGCCGCCCGACCCATACGGGACAAGCGCACCGACGCGCCAACAGCACGGGCTCGTCCCCCGCCAGGGCGGGGTCGCTGTCGGCCCGCACGGGCATGGCTTGCCGCCGCTTGCCGCCATGCCCGCGGCTGACGATCCCGGGCCGCCAGCCGGCCGTCCGCAGCCAGTCCACCAGCGCCAGGATCAAGGGGGTTTTGCCGGTTCCTCCCGCCGTGATGTTGCCCACGACGATGACCGGCACGGGCAGGCGTTCGCTGCGCAGCAAGCCCAGGCGATAGGCCCGGGCGCGCAGTTTCACCAGGAGTCCGAACAGGAGGCTGAACGGCAGCAGCGACACCCGCCAGGCCAGACAGCCCGGGCCCCGGCCATACCAGCAGCGGGTAATGAAGCGTTCGAACAGTTCCGGCCTCCCTAGGCCCGGGTTCAGGAAGGCGCGGCGGCCTGGGTCACGAAGGTGACACGCGGGAAACCCGCGCGCCGGGCCGCGTCCATGACCCGCACCACGGACTGGTGCGTGGCACGGGCATCGGCGGAGATGACCACGACCGGATCCTTCTGGCCACCCGCCGCCGCCCGCAGGGCCTGGACGATGCCCTCCACGCCCACTCCCGCCAGTACCACCTCGTTCACCTCGTACTGCCCCTGCTCGCTCACACTCACCGTGATCTGCGCGGGGGTTTCCTTGGCACTGTCGCCCCGGGCTTCGGGCAGATTGATCTGGAGTTCGGAAAAACGCGCGTAGGTGGTGGTGATCATGAGAAAGATCAGGATCACCAGCAGCACGTCGATGAGGGGGATGAGGTTGATCTCCGGGTCCTCCCGCCGGGCACCACGCTGAAAATTCATGTTAGGGGTCTGTCGAGGAAAGCTGCATGGGCTTATTTACGCTCGCCGTGGATGATTTCCACCAGACGCAGGGTCTCCTGCTCCATCTCCACCAGGAAGGCGTCCACCCGGCCACGGAAAAAGCGATAGAAGATCAGGCTGGGAATGGCGACGATGAGGCCATAGGCCGTGTTGTACAGGGCCACCGAGATGCCATGTGCCAGCAGCGCCGGATTGCCGCCGGCAGGGGACTGGGAGCCGAAGATCTCCACCATGCCCACCACCGTGCCCAGCAGGCCCATCAGCGGGGACACCGCGGCGATGGTGCCCAGCGTGGTGAGATAGCGCTCCAGGTCGTGGGCCACGGCCCGGCCGGACTCCTCCAGCGATTCCTTCATGAGCTCCCGGCTGAGGCCAAGATGGCGCAGGCCCACGGCAAACACCCGTCCCAGGGGGGAGCCCTCCGCCAGGCCGCGCAGGAGGTCCGGATTGGTGCCATGCCTGCGCAGATGCTCCAGGGTCTGCTCCAGCAGACCCTGTGGCAGTACCTGCCGGTGGCGTAGGGTGTAGGTGCGTTCAAAGATGATGGCCAGGGCCAGGATGGAGGCGATGATCAGCGGCCAGATGGGCCAGCCGGCGGCTTCGATGAGGGCTAACAATGCCGTGTTCCAGACAGGAAAGCGATTGGCAACTGTAGCCCGGCCCCGGCTGCCAGGGCAAGCCGGCTGCTATACTGCCCGCGCCCGTGAATCTCCCCGCCATTCGTCGATGATCCGTCGCCTGATCAACAAGATCCTGGGCAGGCAAGCCCCGTCCCCCCATGCCGCTCCCCGGGTTCTGCCCCTGGAAGAGCACGGCATCCGCCGCGAGCAGCTGTCGTCCTGTGTCCTCAGGGTCACGCGCGGCCTGAGGGAGGCGGGCTTCGACGCCTTCGTGGTGGGTGGTGCCGTGCGGGACCTGCTCCTGGGCAGGCCACCCAAGGATTTCGATGTCGCCACCAATGCCACGCCCGAAGAGATACGCCGTGTGTTCCGCCGCTCCCGCGTCATCGGCCGGCGCTTCCAGATTGTGCATGTCTATTGCGGCCCGGACGTGATCGAGGTCACCACCTTCCGGGCCTCCACGCCGGGGCCGGAGGCCGCGGATGGCGACGAAGGCGATGCGACCCGCACCATCGCCGACGACGGCATGATCCTGCGCGACAATGTCTTCGGCAGCCAGGCTGAAGACGCCGCCCGCCGGGACTTCACCGCCAATGCGCTGTATTACCAGCCCGACAGGCAGGAGATCTGGGACTGGCATGGCGGCGTGGCCGACGCCAGGGCCAGGGTGCTGCGCATGATCGGCAACCCCGCGCAGCGCTTTCGCGAGGACCCGGTGCGCATGTTGCGGGCCGCGCGCCTCGCGGCCAAGCTGGATTTCCACATCGCACCCACCACCCGCGGACCCATCGCCGAGCTGGCCCCCATGCTGGCGCGCATCCCCAGCGCGCGGCTGTTCGATGAAATGATGAAACTGCTGCTCTCGGGACATGCCGAGCGCGGCGTGCGCCAGTTGCGCGCCGAGGGCCTGCATCACGGGGTCCTGCCCATGCTGGACGCCATCCTCGACGATCCGACACGGCAACCCTTCCTGCACGCCGCCCTGCACGACACGGACGAGCGCGTGCGGCAGGGACATTCCACCTCGCCCGCCTTTACCCTGGCCTGCCTGCTGTGGTTCGACTACCAGGCGGAGCTGGCCACCAACCTGGCGGCCGGCATGCACGAACAGCCCGCCCGCTCCGGGGCCATGGACACGACCCTGGAACGCCAGCGCAAGGCCCTTGCCTTCCCGCGTCGCTTCGACGGCCAGATCAAGGAGATCTGGGCCCTACAGAGCCGCTTCCCGCAACGTGGTGGCGGCCGGCCTTACCGCCTGCTGGGACATCCGCGCTTCCGCGCCGGATATGACTTCCTCCGCATCCGCGCCCAGGGTGGCGACGCCGAACAGGAACTGGCGGACTGGTGGACCCGCTTCCAGGATGCGGGCGAGGCCGAACGCGCCGGCATGCTGATCGCGCCAGTCACCGGAGAAACCCGACGCAAGCGCCGCCGACGCACGCGCCATCGGCCGGAGGGCGGCGAGACCGCGGAGGTGACGCTTGGCTGACATCCCGGCCTTCGTGGCCCTGGGCGCCAATCTGGAAGACCCCGTCAACCAGGTGCGCCGGGCACTGGTGGAGCTGGCGTGCCTGCCACGCACGCGTCTGACCGCCCAGTCCAGCCTCTACCTCTCCAAGCCCGTGGGTCATGCGCGGCAGCCGGACTACGTCAATGCCGTGGCGGCCCTGCGCACCCGGCTCACGCCACGCGGGCTGCTGGAGCACCTGCTGGAGATCGAGACGCGGCATGGACGCACGCGCGCTTTCAAGAATGCACCACGCACCCTGGACCTGGACCTGCTGCTCTATGGCGGCCTGGTCATGCACGAGCCGGGCCTCTCCCTGCCCCACCCCCGCATGCGCGAGCGGGCCTTCGTGCTGTTGCCGCTGGCGGAGCTCGATCCCGACTGCCAGATTCCCGGGCATGGCCCTGTGCATCGATGTCTTGCCCCGCTGGATATCCAGGACCTGACCCGGCTGCCCGATTCCCGCCAGCAGGCCCCAGCCCTGCCGCTGTAATGCTGGGCCGCTTCCGTCACATCGTCGTGGAGGGTCCCATCGGGGTGGGCAAGACCAGCCTGGCACGCAGGCTGGCGGCCCTGGCCGAGGCCGAAGCGGTTCTGGAAAACGTCGACGAGAACCCTTTTCTGGGGCGTTTCTACGAGGACCGCCGTCGCTACGCCCTGCCCACACAGCTGTTCTTCCTGCTGTCCCGTGTGGAACAGACCCGGCGTCTGGCCCAGGGGCAGCTGTTCGTCCCTGCCACGGTGGCGGACTTCATGCTGGAGAAGGACGCGCTGTTTGCCCGCCTCACCCTGGATGAGGCGGAATTCGAGCTCTATCGCCAGCTGCATGCAGGCCTGCACCCGCAGACCCGCGCCCCCGATCTGGTGATCTACCTCCAGGCCAGCCCCACGCTGCTGGCCGAGCGCGTGAAAAAACGCGGACGGGCCGCGGAGCGCCATCTCCAAGACACCTATCTGGCCGAGCTGGCCGCCGCCTACAACAGCTTTTTCTATCATTACGACCAGGCGCCCGTGCTCAGCGTCAACAGCGAGTACCTGAATTTCGTCGATCGGGACGCGGATTTCGAGCTGCTGGTGCAACGCATCCGCGACATGCGCGGCCCACGCGAGTTCTTCAACATGGGGATCTGATCGTGTATCTGCCGCAATTGCTCCAGCGCGTGCAGCAGCGTGAGAGGCTGGTGGCCCTGACCTGCTACGACGCCGGTTTCGCCCGTCTCCTGGTGGATAACGATGTGGACATCCTCCTGGTTGGGGACTCCCTGGGCATGGTGATCCAGGGCCACGACACCACCCTGCCGGTGCGCATGGCGCACATGCGCTACCACACCGAGGCCGTGGCCCGGGGCGCGGCGGGGCGGGCCTTCATCCTGACGGATCTGCCCTTTGGCAGCTACCAGGCCAGTCCCCGCAAGGCCTTTGCCAGCGCCGCCCGGCTCCTGGCGGCGGGCGCCAACATGGTGAAGCTGGAAGGTGGCGCCATCATGGTGGAAAGCGTGGCATACCTGACGGCCCGCGGCGTGCCCGTATGCGCCCACCTGGGCCTGCTGCCCCAGTCGGTGAACCAGACCGGTTACCGCTCCCAGGGTCGGGACCCGGCGGTCGCGGCGCGGCTCGTCCGGGATGCCGCCGCGCTGCAAGCCGCCGGCGCCAGCCTGCTGGTACTGGAGTCCATTCCCGCCATCCTGGCGAAGGAAATCACCGACGGCCTGGACATCCCCACCATCGGCATCGGTGCCGGCCCCCACTGCGCCGGCCAGGTCCTGGTGTTGCAGGACCTGCTGGGCATGACCGCCAAGCCCCCCCGCTTCGCCCGGGACTTTATGGCCGGCGCCGGCGGCATCGGCGAGGCCCTGCGGCGCTACGTCCAGGCCGTGCGTCAAGGCCAGTTTCCAGGTCCGGAACACAGTTTCTGATGCGTCTCCTGCGGCACGTGGCGGACCTGCGCCTAGCCCTGGCGGCGGCAACGGACACCGCCTTGGTGGCCACCATGGGCAATCTGCATGCCGGCCACCTTTCCCTGGTGGAACTGGCGGGACGCCATGGCCGCCCCGTGCTGACCAGCATCTTCGTCAACCCCCTGCAATTCGGTGCGGACGAGGATTTCGACCGCTATCCCCGCAGCCTGGAGGCGGATTGTCGGCTGCTGCAGGCCGCCGGCTGCGACCTGGTGTTCGCCCCGACGGTGCAGGAGATGTATCCGGAACCCCAGACCTATGCCGTGCTGCCTCCCCTGGCGGACACCCTGTGCGGCGCCTTCCGGCCCGGGCACTTCGCCGGCGTGTGCACCGTGGTGCTCAAACTGTTCAACCTGGCGCGGCCCCGCTATGCCGTATTCGGCAAGAAGGACTACCAGCAGCTCTTTCTCCTCAAGGGCATGGTGCGCCAGTTCAACCTGCCCATCGTCATGCTGGAAGGGGAAACCGGCCGCGAACCGGATGGGCTGGCCCTGTCCTCCCGCAATGCTTATCTGTCCGCCACACAGCGGGCGCAGGCCCCCCAGCTGCACGCCACCCTGCGGGCCCTGAGACAGCGCCTGCTGGCAGGTGAACGGGACTATACCCGGCTGGAAACGGAGGCCTCGGAGGCGCTCTCCCGCCAGGGCTGGCGCGTGGACTATGTGGCCCTGCGCAGCCAGCGCAACCTGTTGCCGCCGGCCCCGGAGGAAAAAGACCTGGTGGTGCTGGCGGCCGCCCATCTGGGTCGGACCCGTCTGATAGACAACCTGGAGCTCAGCCTGCCCGTTTGCGGCCGTGCGCCCAGGGTATAATTTCCACCCTTGCGCGAACGTCCCGCCTGTCATGCAACGCACCCTGTTGAAGTCCAAGCTGCACCGCGTGCGCGTCACGGCCTCCGAACTGGAGTACGAAGGCTCCTGCGCCATCGACGAACTCCTGCTGGAGGCGGCGGACATCCGCGAGTACGAGCGGATCGACGTCTACAACGTCCACAACGGCGAGCGCTTCAGCACCTACGCCATCCGCGGCCAGAAGGGCTCCGGCATGATCTCGGTGAACGGCGCCGCCGCCCGCAAGGCCGCCGTGGGAGACATCCTCATCATCGCCAGCTTCGCCGTCTACACGGAAATGGAAGCGGCCCAGCATGAACCCAGGCTGGTGTACGTGGACGAACGCAACCGCATCAAACGCATCGGCGCCAGCATCCCCGCGCAGGCGGCCTAGGCGGACGCCGCACGATACACGGCCTGACATTCCGGGCGCGGTGGGAAATCCCCGCGGATGGCGTCCTCGCGCCACGTCCGGCCATCCGCGTTTCCCCGCACGGATGCCGAAACACCGCCGGAGTTGCCGCGCGCCGGCCGGACCTCAGGCGGGCGGCGCCGCCAGCCGGCTCCAGTCGAAATGCGGCCCCGGGTCTGTCTTGCGGCCCGGGGCGATGTCCGCGTGGCCCACGATGGCGGCGATGGGATAGGCCCGGCGCAGTGCGGGCAGCACGATATCGAGGCGTTCGTACTGGGCCGTGGTGAACGGTACTTCGTCCGTGCCTTCCAGTTCGATGCCCACGGAAAAGTCATTGCACCGTTCCCGTCCCCGCCATTGCGACGCCCCCGCGTGCCAGGCACGCAGACCGCAGGGCACGAACTGGATCAACTCGCCGTCGCGGCGGATGAAGAAGTGCGCGGACACCCGCAACGCGTGGATCTGAGCGTAATAGGGATGGGCACGCGCATCCAGGCGGTTGCAGAACAGATCTTCCACGCCGGGGCCGCCAAATTCCCCCGGCGGCAGGCTGATGTTGTGCAGGACCACCAGGCACACACGCTCCCCCTGCGGGCGGGCATCGCAATTGGGCGACGGGATGCGGCGTGCCCCGGCCAGCCAACCCTGCGCATCCAGCTCGGGACCGGGACTCATGGTTCCTCCTGCGGAGGCGATGACAAGGCGCGGTCGATGGCCCGGGCCAGGCTGGCGGCATCGATTTCGCAGGTCAGGCGGGCGTGAAAATGCCCGTCCCGGTACAGCAGCAGCTCCGGCAGGTGGAAGATGTCATGCGCCCGGGCCAGGGCCGGACTCAGCTGCACATCCACCTTGAACAGGCCCACCCCCGGCGGCGCCGCCCCGGGCAGACGCCTCTCCGCCACCCGGCAGGCCCCACAGCCCGGGCTGCCGAACAACACCAGCGCGGTGCCGCCCACCTCCCGCAAGCGGTGGTGGTAGCGGAATTCATCCAGGGGTTCCCAGGCGGCCATGGCCACATGGTAGCCCAGCCCGGGCATCCCTCCCGCGCGACGCGCGCCGCCTGCAAGGGCGCGCGGGTCAGGTCCCGGACCGGATTGCAGACCGGCGGCCGGCCTCAATCTTTCGCGCGCCAGGCCGATATGCGCGTCACCCGTTTCGTCACGCCCCGGAACCCAGGAAAGGCCGCGCATGAAAAACCCAAACATCACGCCCACCTCGGTGGAAAGACCGATGCGGGAAAACGACTTCATCGTCTCCAAGACGGACGCCAAGGGGCGCATCACCTACGGCAACCAGATTTTTATCGAGTTCTCCGGCTACACCGAAAAGGAGCTGCTGGGCAGCCAGCAGAACATCATACGCCATCCGCACATGCCCCGGGGCCTGTTCAAGCTGCTCTGGGACACCATCCAGGCCAGGGAGGAATGCAACCTCTATGTCAAGAACATGGCCAAGGACGGCAGCTACTACTGGACCTTCGCCAACATCACGCCGGATATCGGCCCGACGGGCGAGCTGAATGGCTACACCTCGGTACGGCGCAAGCCACGTGCCGAGGCCATCCAATCCCTGACCGAGACCTATCGCCGCATGCTGGAGATCGAGCAGCAGGTCGGCCCCAGGGATGCCTGCGCCGCTTCCCTGAAATACCTGACCGATCTGCTCGCCGAAAAAAAGGTGGGCTACGAAGAATACATCCTCACCCTTTGAGGCCCCGTCATGCCCAATCAGACCTTGCGCCAGCGTTACACCCTCCTTGCCGTGGCCTTCTACGCCCTGCTGACCGCGGGCCTCGTGGCCCAGCTGACGATGCATGGCCTCGAATGGCTGCCCCTGGGCCTGCTGCTCGCCGGCCTGGCCGTGGCCGTCCTGCTGCAGATCAAATCCCGCCAGTGGCTGGCGCCCCTGGGGCCGCTGGGGGATGCTCTGCGGGAAGTCAGCGCCGGGCGTTTCCACCAGCGCATCACGCACATCCCCGACGGCACGGAACTCGGCCGTCTGTGCTGGCATCTGAACGACATGCTGGATCAGCTGGAAGCCTTCAACCGGGAGCAGGCCACCAGTTTCCGCCACCACCTCGATGGCCGGTTCTACCGGAAAACCCTGCCCACCGGCCTGCATGGCGAGTTCCTCAAGGGGCTGGAAAGCCACAACGTGTTGCTGAAAAACATCGTGACCGCCACCCGGCAGCAACGCAAAATCCAGATGCTGTCCCGGATACAGGGCCTGAGCAGCGCCAATCTGCTCGGCAACCTGGCTTCCAGCCAGCAGGACCTGGCGCACATCAACGACCAGATGAAGATCGTGGCGGCCGAGGCCACGCGCACCAGCGACGATGCGCAGGCCAGCCAGGCCACGGTGTCCACGGTGGTGCAGAGCCTGACGGACATCGCCGGACGCATCGACCATGCCTGCGCGGCCATCACCCAACTCAATGCCCATGGGGTGGAGATCCAGCAGGCGGTAAGCCTGATCAACGGCATCGCCGACCAGACCAATCTGCTGGCCCTGAACGCCGCCATCGAGGCGGCCCGGGCCGGCGAGGCCGGCCGCGGATTCGCCGTGGTGGCCGACGAGGTGCGCAAGCTGGCGGAAGACACCAAGAGCGCCTCGGTCTCCATCGGCCGGGTCATGGAAAACCTGATGCGCGAGGCGGAGGCCATGCTGCAGGATTCGATCGCCATGCGTGACATGGCCAACGGCTCCCAGGCCGTGGTGGGCGAGGTCGCCGACCGCTTCGACCAGTTCGCGGCCTCGGCCGGAAACACCCTGGCCAAGACCCACCGCGCCCTGGATACCAGCTTTGCCTCCCTCGTCAAGGTGGATCACGTCATCTACAAGCAACGCGCCTACATGGCCCTGGTCTCGGACGGCGACGAGCAGCATGTCCATGCCGTAGGCGTGAACGACCACGACTGCCGCCTGGGCAAGTGGTATTACACGGGAGACGGCAAGGAACGCTTCGGCAAGCTCGCGTCCTATCGCGCCATGGAGTCCCCGCACCATACCGTGCACCACGCCGCACAGGCCATGCTGGCGCTGCTGCGCCAGGAATGGGACAAGGACCCGGACCTGCAGCAGGCCATTTTTGCCAGGCTGGAGGCCATGGAGCAGGCCAGTCAGCAAGTCATGGACATCATCGGCATGATGGTGGTGGAGAAGCATGGCGAAGCGGCCGCCGTGGCCGCCACCGGCTGACCGGCCGGCGTGCCCGCGCCCCGGCCGGTCTCAATCGATGCCCAGCCGTTCCAGACGGTAGCGCAGGCTGCGGAAGGTCACGCCCAGCAGGCGCGCGGCGGCGGTCTTGTTGTGGCCGGTCCTGGCCAGGGCCGCCTGGATGGCCTGGCGCTCCACCCTGTCCAGATAGTCCTGCAGGTCGGACCCGCCCCGCTCCGTGCCGGTCGGGTCCGCCTCGCCCGCCGCCTGTGGATCCGGCGTGATGTTCAGGTCATCCGCCTGGATCCACTCCCCCTCCGTCAGGGCCAGGGCGCGTTCCAGCATGTTCTCCAGCTCGCGCACGTTGCCCGGGAAGTCATAGCGCTCCAGGGCGGCCAGGGCGGCCGGGCCGAGCCGCGGCCCGCGCGGGCCTGCCAGACGTTCCAGCAGGTATTGCGATAGTTCCGCCACGTCTTCCGGCCGTTCCCGCAGCGCCGGCATGTGCAGGCCGATGACGTTGAGACGGTAGAACAGGTCGTGGCGGAACCGGCCCGCGCGTACCGCGGACTGGAGGTCCTGATGCGAGGCGCTGACGAGGCGCACGTCAACCGCCTCCTCGCTCACCCCACCCACGCGGCGTACCTGTTTCTCCTGCAGGGCACGCAGCAGCTTGACCTGCATGGCCAGGGGCAGATCCACCACCTCGTCGAGGAACAGGGTGCCACCCTGGGCCGCCTGGAAGAAGCCGTCCCGGTCCGCGTCGGCACCGGTGAAGGCCCCCTTGCGGTAGCCGAAGAACTCGCTCTCCATGAGATTCTCCGGGATGGCACCGCAGTTCACCGCCACGAAGGGACCCTCCGCGCGCGGCCCCTGGGCATGGATCAGGCGGGCGGCCACCTCCTTGCCGGTACCCGTGGCGCCGGAGATGAACACCGGAGCCTGGCTGCGCGCCACCTTGTCGATCAGGCCACGTACCTGGTGCATGGCCGCGGACCCTCCCACCAGCCGCCAGGCGCCCCTCGTCTGCGCGCCGGCTTCCGGCAGCTTCAGGGCGGAGCGCACCAGGGAGCGAACCTTCTCCGGCGTGACCGGTTTCTCCACATAATCGAAGGCCCCGGCCTTGAGGGCCACCACGGCATTCTCGGTGGAGCCAAAGGCGGTGATGACCGCCACCGGGGTGTGCGGCACATGCGCGGCGATGTGGCGTACGATCTCCAGGCCATCGCCATCGGGCAGACGCATGTCGGTGAGACAGAGCTCGAACGTCTGCCTCGCCAGCCACTCCAGGGCCTGGTGCACGCTGCTCGCGCGGGCGCTGTCCAGGCCCAGGCGCAGCATGTCCAGCTCCAGCAGTTCCAGCAGATCGGGCTCGTCATCCACCAGCAGGACACGGGGAGGCCTCACCGCGCGTGCTCCCCGCAGGACGCGGCATCCACGCGTGCGCCGCTGAGCCGGAACAGGACCCCACCCTGCACGTCCTGGTAATGCAGGCTGGCGCCATTGACCTCCGCCAGGTCACGGGCGATGTACAGGCCCAGACCAGTACCCTGTTTCGAGGTGGTGTTGAAGGGTTCGAACAGGCGGATGCGGGTCTCCATCGGGATGGCGGGGCCATCGTTGATGATGTCGAGCTCCACCTGCCGGCCCGCTTCCGCCACGCGCATGCGGATGCTGCCCGGCTCGCGCGTGCAGTAGCGCCAGGCATTGCGCAGCAGGTTCCAGAGGATCTGCTCCAGGTGGTTCTCGTCCATGCAAAGGTGCGGGTCACCCTGCGTCTGGATCCGGATGATGCCCTCCGGTACCCCCTCGCGCTGGCTGAATTGGGCCACGAAACGCGGCACCACCTCGTCCAGGGCCAAGTCGCGGCGTTGCATGCGATCCCGGCGGTTCAGGGCCAGCACGTCCTCCACCAGGCTGTTCAGGCGTGTGACGTTGTCGTTGATGATGCGGATCAGGCGCGTGCCCAGCTCATCCGCCTTCTCCTCCTGCAGCAGTCCCGCGGCATGACGGATGGCGGACAGGGGATTGCGGATTTCATGCGCCAGGTTGGCCGTCAGCATGCCCAGCGAAGCCAGCTTCATGCGCTGGGCCTGGGCCTCCAGCGCCGTCATGTCCTGCAGCACCACCACCGCGCCCTGGCGGCGGCTGGGCTCCAGCTCGATGAAGCGAGGCAGGATGCGCCGGCCTTCGTCCCCCTCCTGGAAGGGGTGCGCGGGCAGGCTTTGCTGCTGGCGCCAGCGCGACCACAGCATCGCCAGCTGCGGGGCGCATTGCGACAGGCTGCAGCCGGGATGGAAACGGGTGGCCAGCAGGGCTTCCGCCTGGGCGTTGTATTGCAGCACCTCGCCGCCATCATCCACCGCCATGACCGCATAGGGCAGTTCCTGGATCATGCGTGCATTGATGCGCGCCATGCGCTCCATCTGCAGGCTTCTCTCCCGCGCCAGGCTGGAAGCCCCCAGCGCACCGACGGCCTGGATGTGGGCCAGGAGGGCCACGCCGAAGAAACTGGCGGCCAGCACCCCCCCGCGCGCCAGGGTTTCCGGGCCCGCATGCCCGGTGAGCACCAGCCACAATTGCTGCGCCAGCACCACCAGGGCTGCGAGCGCGGCCCAGAAGAAGATGTGGCGCCGCTGCCGCAGCATGCCCACCGCAGCCATGGAGACGATGAGCAGCAGACCCGGGCCGGTCGTGCCGCTGCCACTCACCTGCATGAGCGCGCCAATGCAGACGATGTCGACGATGACGTGCCGCACCAGCTGCACCTCGAAGGCCGGGGTGCGTTTGCGCAGCGATCCCAGAAAAATCCAGCCGGTCAGGAAATAGGTGGCGCAAATGCCCATGAACCACGTGCCGTCCCGCAGGACCAGAAAGGCATCGCGCAGCGTCAGGCCGGCCAGGATCAGGGTGATCGCCACGAACAGGCGGAAATAGTTGAGCTGCGCCAGGGCGCGCCAGAAGCTCTCCGGCACGTCCTCCCGCGTCGCCGCGGGTACGAAGTCAGCCATCGCGGCGACGGTGCTCATCGCAGCAGTAGAAGCGCCCTTTGCTGAGGATGGCCTCGGAACGAGGCAGGTTCACGGCGCACACGCGGCAGCGCACCATGTCTTCCGCCGCCTTGGGAGCGGGCGGACGGCCTGCCTCACCGCGCTGCCTGCCCATATGCTTGAACCACAGCACCAGGACCACCACCGCCAGGATGATGAGCAGGAGCTTAGCCACGGGACAGGCCGTTCTTGTGCGTGTCGTTGATGACGGCCAGCAGCTGCTTGAAAGGGATCTCCCGGCCCCAGCGGTTCACGAACTGCATGTAGGGCAGGTCACGGCCCGTGGGGAACCGATAGGTGTCCGCCACCATCTCGTCGTACATCCCGCGCAGCACGCCGTCCAGCTGGTCCAGCATGGCGGACCAGCGCTCGGCGTTTTCCGGATCGTATTCGATGCCGGCGCGCATCTCGTCGATCTCGTACACGGCGTCGTGCACCAGGTCCACGTATTCGTCGTAGGTCTTGGGGCCTTTCATTTCCGTTCTGCGCCACAGCAACCGCAAAGGGCATAACGATACACGAGGCACGTCCCTTGCGGTTCACGGACGACAGGCCGGCGTCTGCCTCCAGGCCGCCCCCGCTGACGACGCCCGCCGCCGTCATGGGAGCGCACGGCCATCCACCGAGACGGACCGGTTCCTGCGGCAGTTCCGTCTACGATGGACCGAAGGCCAAGACCTCCGATGCCGGCACCAAGCGGGGCGCCACCCTGTCCGCCATGGGCGGCAAGCAATCCCGCCCGTCAGGCGGGAAGGGGGCTGCGGCCCCCGTCTTCATCGACGCTGGCACGCCAGCGCGGCCTTGGCGCGCGGTAATTGATCGTCCAGCCGGGCGCAGACCCAAAGCCCTGCAGGACCTCAATCCCGGCAAGGGCATTGGCCCCACACCGAAACATCCTCGGCCTGAAGGATCCTGCTGGGTGTCACGCAGAAACCAAACGGCCCCGACGCCGGGCTGCAAGTCCCACCAAGCCAAGTCCGGCCAACAGCATGGCATAGGTTTCCGGTTCAGGGATCGGTGCCGGCACGAGTGAGCCGACAAAATGGCCATCGTCCGCCAAACCATTGGCGGCGGTGAAACCATAATAGATTTCACGGCCGAGATAGTCACCCGTGTCGATGTCATACAACGCCTCGCCGACCGTGCTCCAGTCCACGGGAGAGAAAACCGAGAACGTATCCCCGGTATAGGCCTGGTAAATCTCGCCAGTGAGCGTACCGGTCTCGTCGTCATCGCCGGAGGGCGCAAAGCGCAGGGTGGCGGTCCACTGGTAATACTCAGCCGGCTGGATATCGGGCAGGCCTGTTTCCGTGTGGGCGATCGGCGCCACCGAGCCGTTCTCCAGGATCTGGATGCTGACCGCTTCGGGCTCGTTCGGGAAGTTGAAGGTGTCGATGGCCAACGCGTAGCCATCGTTGGCGCTGTTGCCATATCCCAGGTCCGAACCGTAGCCACCCATCTCGGGGCCCACACTGTTGAGCACGAAGGTCATGCCATCGCCCTGCGCGACGCTGCCGTGGGCCACAAAGAAGCGGAAGGTGAAGTCGAAGGCCTGGTTGAAATCGAGCAACAGCGGCGCAGGTGCGAAGGCGGCGCCGGCCTGATTGCCGCTGCCTTGCGTGGTGAGTCGCAGGTAGTTGTCGTAGTAGCCACCCGAAGGGGTGTTTGCCATCACCGCCGCGTCAACAAGCAAAGTCCAGGTGCTGAAGTCGACACCCTGTGTCAGGTCGTACGACTGGCTGGCGTGCGCGGCTCCGACCAGGCCAGACAGGGTGACAGCCAGGGCTGACATTTTGATTCGCGGCATCATGGGAACATCCTCCTTCGGGTGGTTCATCGTGTTTTTGTTTTAGCAACATACGTGCCACTCCAGGATCTGCCTGACCATCCATCGACAGATCAATGGCTTATCACAGAAGAATCCAGGCAGATCGCCCCGCAATGCGGCGTTCCACCGTCTGCATGTAAAGCCTCATGATGATGCAGATGCACTACATGTCGCGACGCGCCCGGGCTTGCCACATGCAAGGCGCCGTTGTGCGCAGACGTATAGAAACGTATGGATACCGCCCCCTGAATCACCCCGGCCTGCGCACAGGCCGGTTGGTGGCAGTCAGCCAGTCACGGCCCGACCAGTGCGTGGACGAAGGTGCTTGGCCTCGAACCTCGCTGGCGGGACATGATGGCCCGGGGCAGCAGCCTGATGCGCGAATCGTATGCGCCTGCACGGGTTGACCCATGGGGTACCACCCAAGAGACACGACCCGTTCTGCCCACATGGGGGATCACCTAGAGCCGCCTGGACATTTGGGACACGTCCGTTCAGGAAGTCTCAGCGAATACGGGGGGCCACAGCCCCCCGTTGTGACATGCCGCTCAGCGGTTCGGTCTGCCAGTGGATCGCCTACTTCGCCGCGAACTCTTCCAGCTTGCGTGCCCGCACCACGTTGCCGTTGAGGCCGGCGTCCTTGGCGGTGCCACCGTAGGCCAGGGTCATCAGCTGACTGTAGTACAGCACCGGGATGTCGAACTTGGTGCCATAGCGCTTGTTGATCTGGCCCTGGTAGACCTCGACGTTGGCCTGGCACAGGGGACAGGGCGTGACGATCATCTCGGCGCCGTTGTCGTAGGCGGATTCGATGATGTCCTTGATCTGGGCCTGGGACTTTTCCGGCTCGGAGAAGGCCAGGGCGCCGCCACAGCAGGTCACCTTCTGGTCATAGGGCACGGCCTCACCCCCCACGGTCTCGATGAGCTTGTCCAGGTACATGGGGTTCTCGAACGACTCACCGGCGATACCGAAGGGCCGGTTGGTCTGGCAGCCCACGTAGCCGGCGAACTTCATGCCTTCCAGGGGTTTCTTCACATGTCTTTGCAGTTCTGCGTAGCCCAGGTCCTCGATGAGCACCTCGGCCATGTGGCGGATCTCGGGTATGGCCTTGATGGACAGTCCGGCCTCCTTGAGGGCGGTCTGGGTATCAGCCATGAGGCGGTCGCTGTTCTCCAGGCGCTCCTTGGACTCGCGCGCGCCCAACCAGCAGGCGGCGCAGGTGGCGACGATGTCCTGGCCCGGCAGATTGGTCTCCGACAGGGCGAAGTTGCGGGCGTTCATGACGTGCCGGGGCAGTTCGCCGGATTCGGCGTAGCTGATGGAAGCGCCGCAGCAGTTCCAGTCCGGGATCTCGGTCAGCTTGATGTCCAGGTGCCTGCACATGGACTCCACACTCACCAGGTAATTGGAGGCGGATGCCCCCATCTGGGAGGAGCAGCCGGGGTAGAAAGCGTATTCCTTGCGTGCCATCTTCTTCCTCTCCTTAGGCCTTGGATGTGTCGCGGCCCTTGCGCTGGGCCTCCAGCTCATAGGCCTTGGCCAGCATCCTGTGGATGCCGTCCAGATCCTTGCACTTGTGGCCGATGCCCAGGGCCTCCAGAGGGTTCAGGCGCTTGGCCTTCACCAGGCCCAGGGCCACGTCCTTCATCTCCAGGCCCTTCTTGATGCCGGCGGCCAGGCCGTCCTTGAAGTACAGGCTCTGGGTGAGCTGCACCTCGTTGACCCGGCCATATTTGGTGGCATTGGTCCAGAACACCTTGGACAGGTGCATGGTGGGCTGGGCCTTGGCGGCCCGGCCCATCTTGTAGGCATATTCGGCGATGCCGTGCATGACATGGGTGACCGGCACCTTGCGCGGGCAGCGCACGTAGCAGTTGTAGCAGGACGTGCACATGTACATGCCGTTGGAGTTCAACACCTCCTCGCGCTTGCCGGCACGGATCAGCATGAAGATCTCCTGCGGCGGGTGATCCCAGCCGGAGTGGAAATGCGTGGGGCAGGAGCCCGAGCACAGGCCGCACTGCATGCACATCTTCACCCACTCGCCCATCTCCGCCTGCTCTTCGATCTCCTTGAGGAAGTTGTTCTTGTAGCGCTCGGCCATCTGTTGGTTCAAATCGCTCATCTCGCTCTCCTTACAGACCCTTGAAGGGCGACGGGCCCATGGCCTTGACCTGTTCGGCGTAGGTATTGATCCTGGCCGGCAGGGTGGCAATGTCGGTGATGGCCACTTCCACGTCCAGCAGGCGCTCGGTCTCCAGGTTCATGCTCTTGAGGGTGTCGTACACCTTGGACATGCGGTAGCGCCCCAGTTCGGAGCCCTTGACGAAGTGGCACTGATAATCCTCGCCGCTCTTGCAGCCCATGAGCATGACGCCGTCATAACCGCCGTTCAGGGCATCGGTGATCCAGATGGTGTTCACCGAACCCAGGCAGCGCACCGGGATCACGCGCACGAAGGGGTCGTACGCGTTGCGGTTCAGGCCGGCCATGTCCAGGGCGGGGTAGGCGTCGTTCTCGCAGGCCAGCACCAGGATGCGCGGCTTCTCGGAGAACTCGTCCGGCACGTCCACCGCCTTGATCTGGGCCCCCACGGTGTTCACCGAGTAGTTCTCGAAGGAGATCACCCGCACCGGGCAGGCGCCCATGCAGGTGCCGCAGCGGCGGCAGCGGGATTCGTTGAACAGGGGGAAGCGCTTCTCGTCCTCGTCGATGGCACCGAAGGGGCACTCCACGGTACAGCGTTTGCATTGGGTGCAGCCTTCCAGACGCACCATGGGGTAGGACAGGTCACCGGCGCGGGGGTGGGCGGCCTTGCCCAGGCCCGCGTTCTCCACCGCCTGGATGGCCTTCATGGCCGCGCCCGTGGCGTCCTCGATGGCCTGGGCGATGTCCATGGGACGACGCACCGGTCCGGTGGTGTAGATCCCGGTTCGGCGGGTCTCGTAGGGGAAGCAGATGAAGTGGCTGTCGTTGAAGCCGTGCATGAAGTGGGGGATGTCCGGTCCCTGACGGTACTGCAGGTTGAGCACCGATTTGTCCATCATCTGGATGACCTGGGTCCTGGCCACCTCGTCGCCACCTTCGGCCAGGCGCACGGCCTCGTTGAGGGCGTCCAGCTCGGGCCCGGAGTTGGGCACGGCACCGGTGGCCAGCACCACCAGATCGGCCTCCGCCGCGGTGTCCTCGTTCAGGATCAGGTCCTTGAACTTGACCGTGCAGGTGTTGCCGTTGGCCAGCACCTCGGACACCACGCCCTTGGAGAAGATCACGCCCCGGTTCTGCGCGGCGCGGTAGAAGTCCTCGCCGTTGCCCGGGGTGCGCAGGTCGGTGAACAGCACCACCGTATCGATGTCCGGGTTGCTGTCCTTGAAGTAGGTGGCCTGCTTGATGCTGGCGTTGCAGCAGTAGCCCGAGCAGTAGGACAGATGCTCACCGGTGTTGTCCCGCTGGCCGGCGCACTGCACGAACACCACGGATTTCACTTCCTTGCCGTCCGAGGGGCGGCGGATGGGCAGGCCGGCGGCGGCCGCTTCCCGTGCCAGGGCCTCCAGACCGGCCTGGTCCACCACGTTGGGGGACTTGCCATAGCCCAGATGAGGCAGCTTGTTGGCGTCGTAGAGGGAGAAACCGGTGGCCTGGATGATGGCGCCCACGTCCTCGGTGGCGGTAACGCCGCTCTCGACAGCGATCTCGGCCTTGAAGCGTCCGGGCGCACCACTGGTCTTGGCGATGCGGGCATTGAGATAGACCTTGATGTTGGCGTCCGCCTCGATGCGGGCCACCAGATCGGCCACGCCGTTGTCCTCGGGAGTGGTATAGGGCTCCCGGGTAGGCACCCGCATGTGCAGCTTGGCGGCCCAGCCCCCCAGGGCACCGGTCTTTTCCACCAGCACCACCTTGTAGCCGGCCTTGGAGGCCTCCAGGGCGCTGGTCATGCCGGACAGTCCCCCACCCACCACCAGCACGGTCTTGATGGTACCGGTCTTCTGGTTGCCCTCGGGCACCTTCATGGCCTTCACCTCGGCGCACATCATGCGCACGTAGTCCTCGGCCATTTCCTGGGTGGTCTCGCGTGCCTCCTCGGTATCCGGGCGGATCCAGATCACGCCTTCCCGCAGATTGCCACGGGTCATGGCCACGCTGGGGAAGTTGAAGGCCTCGGTCTTGGCCCGGCGGGAACAGGCACCGATGGCGATGTGCGTGACCCCTTCGTGGTCGATGTCGTGGTTGATCAGGGCCACGCCTTCTGCGGAACAGAGGAAATCGTGCTCGCGCACGAGGGCCATCTTGCCTTCCTTGGTGGCGACCTTGACGAGGCTCGCGACATCGACGCGATTGCCAATCTCGCAGCCCTTGCAGATGTATGCAGCGGTTTTCATCTCAGCCATTTCTCAAACCTCCGCGCGCGCGACTTTGTTGACCACCTGGATGGCGCGCAGGGCCGCCGCGGTGGCGCTCTGTACGGCGCGGTTCACGTCCAGGGCGTTGGTGGCGCAACCGGCGCCGAAGATGCCGGCATTGGCCGGGTCGGCCATGATGAAGCCGGAGGAATCGCTCATCACCTCGGCAGGGATGCTCACGCCATTGACTTCCGGTTCCATGCCCACCGCCAGGACCACCAGGTCATGGGCGTTGGCATAGCGGTGGTAGCCCTCGATGTCCACGCCGTTGCACACCGGGTTGCCGTCCTTGTCTTCGGTGATGCGCGCCACCTTGGACTTCACGAACTTCACGTTGGGATTGGCCTTGACCTTGGCGTAGAAGTCCTCGAAGCGATCGATGGCGCGGATGTCGATGTAGTAGATGGTGGACTTGCCCGCATCGCCATACTGGTCCTGCACGTAGTTGGTCTGCTTCAGGGAGCCCATGCAGCAGAAGCGGGAACAGTGACGCAGGTGGTTCTCGTCGCGGGAACCGGCACACTGGATGAAGGCGATGTTCCGTGCCTCCTTGCCGTCACTGGGGCGCAGAATCCTGCCGCCGGTGGGGCCATGCGGATCGGCCAGGCGCTCGAACTCCACGTTGGTGATGACATTGGGGAAGCGGTCGTAGCCGTAGTACACGATCTTCTCGGCCTCATAGGGCTTCCAGCCCGTGGCCCAGACGATGGCGCCGGCATTCAGGGTGAGCTCTTCCTCCCGCATGTCCAGATCGATGGCACCGTACTTGCAGGCGGCCTTGGCGGCCTCGCCCTCGGCGGTGCCGACGATGGAGGAGTCGATGACGTAGCGCTGGGGATAGGCGTAATCGTTGGGCAGGTAAGCGGCCTTGGTCTTGCCCAGGTTGTAGTTGAAGGCGTCGTCGATTTCCGTGCTCACGGCCTTGGCGCATTCGCCGCAGGCGGTGCAGTTCTCGTTCACGTAGCGGGGCTTGAGCTTCACGCTGACGCTGTAGCTGCCCCGCTCGCCGCGGATGCCCGACACCTCGGCCATGGTCAGGACCTGGATGCGGGGATTGGCCTTGAGGCGGCGCAGGTTGATTTCCAGGCCGCAGGTGGGATGGCACATCTTGGGAAAGTACTTGTAGAGCTGGATGGTGCGCCCGCCCAGATACGGATTCCTTTCCACCAATACGACTTGCTTCCCGGTTTCCGCCGCCTCGAGTGCCGCGGTCATGCCCGAGATGCCGCCGCCCACGACCAGAATGGTCTGGTTGGTCGCCACAACTGACGTCATGTATCGCCTCCGATGGATGAAGACAGAAAAAGTGGAGGCCGGTCACGAGGGCCGGCCTGCTCGGTGCGCATGGTACCGTCAAAGACCACGGTGCCGCGACATGGGTTTAATCGAATGTTCTTATGAATCAATAGACTTGCTCAATCCGAGTCTCGTCCCGCGCTTTCGAACGCCGTCCGCATCGCGGCGCGAACCCCGGGCGGGGCCTCATCCCAGGCGCTGGCGCTGGGCCCGCACCTTGTCCAGGGTGGCGCTGAAATCCGCCAGACGCCGGCGTTCCTGCTCCACCACGGCGGGCGGGGCCTTGTCCACGAAGCCGGCGTTGCCCAGCTTGCCCCGGGCCTTGCGGATCTCCCCTTCTAGGCGGGCGATCTCCCTGTCCAGCCTGGCACGCTCCGCCGCCCGGTCCACTTCCACATGCAGCAGGACGCGCCAGTCTCCCACCATGGCCACGGGGGCCTCCCCTTCCGGCAGGCGGTCCACGGCCCGGACCTCCGACAGGCGGGCCAGGGCGGCCACGTAGGGGGCATAGACCTGGATGCGTCCAGCCTCGCCTTCCACGTACAGGGGAGCCTTCTGGGCAGGCGACAGCCCCATTTCGCCGCGCAGGTTGCGCACGGCCCCGATGAGATCCTTGAGATCCGCCATCTGCCTTTGCCAGCCTTCCATCCCCGCCTGGGCTGCCCGATCCGGTAGAGCACCCGCCTTGGGGTAAGGGGCCAGCATGATGCTCTCGACCCCCCCGGTGCCGGCCAGGGGCGCCACGGCCTGCCAAAGCTCCTCGGTGATGTAGGGGATCAGCGGATGTGCCAGCCGCAGCGTGGTCTCCAGTACCCTCAGCAGAGTGTGGCGGGTGCCGGCAGCCAGCTCCCCACCCTGGGCGAGCTGCACCTTGGCCAGTTCCAGGTACCAGTCGCAGTACTCGTCCCAGACGAATTCGTAGACCGCGCGCGCCACCATGTCGAAGCGGTACTGGTCGAAACCCGCCCGTGCTTCGCTCACGGCCTGGTCCAGGCGGGCCAGGATCCAGCGATCGACAAAGGTCTGCCGGGGCTGGGGATGGGACGGAGTGGGGAAGCCGCCGCTTGCCACGTTCATCAGCACGAAACGTGTAGCGTTCCACAGCTTGTTGCAGAAGTTGCGATAGCCCTCGCAACGCGCCAGGTCGAACTTGATGTCCCGGCCGTGGGTGGCCAGGGACGCGAAGGTGAAGCGCAGGGCATCGGTACCATAACTGGCGATGCCATCGGGGAATTCCCTGCGCGTGGTCCGGGCGATGTCGTCCGCCTGTTTGGGGTTCATGAGGCCCGCGGTGCGCTTGGCCACCAGGTCTTCCAGGCTGATGCCGTCGATGAGGTCGATGGGGTCCAGGACGTTGCCCTTGGACTTGCTCATCTTGTTGCCGTGGGCATCCCGCACCAGGCCGGTGACATAGACCTCGCGGAAGGGTATCCGGCCGGTGAAGTGCAGGGTCATCATGACCATGCGCGCCACCCAGAAGAAGATGATGTCGAAGCCGGTGACCAGCACGCTGCTGGGCAGGTAGTGCTTCAGTTCCCAGGTGTCCTCGGGCCAGCCCAGGGTGGAGAAGGGCCACAGGGCGGAGGAAAACCAGGTATCCAGCACGTCCTCGTCCCGCGTGAGCTCCCTGCCGGCAGCCAGCTTCCGCGCCTCCGCCTCGCCGGCGGCCACATAGACTTTGCCGTCCGCGTCATACCAGGCGGGGATGCGGTGGCCCCACCAAAGCTGGCGCGAAATGCACCAGTCCTGGATGTTCTCCAGCCACTGGCGGTAGGTGGTGGTCCAGTTCTCCGGCACAAACTTCAGTTCGCCGGACTCCACCACCCGCAGGGCCTGTCTGGCCAGACCCTCCATGCGCATGAACCATTGGTCCGTGAGCATGGGCTCGATGACCGCATGGGTGCGATCCCCACGCGGAATCATGAGTCTGTGCGGCTTGGTGGACACCAGCAGGCCCTGGTCACGCAGCTCCTCCAGAATCTTCCCGCGGGCCTCGTAGCGGTCCAGTCCCCGGTAGGCCATTGGTGCCTGCTCGTTCATCCTCGCGTCCAGGGTGAGGACATTGATGGCGGGCAGCCCATGGCGCTGGCCCACCTGCCAGTCGTTGAAGTCGTGCGCCGGGGTGATCTTCACCACGCCGGTGCCGAACGCCCGGTCCACATAGCCGTCGGCAATGATGGGAATGGTGCGCCCCGCCACGGGCAGACGCACGGACCTGCCGATGAGGTGGGCATAGCGCTCGTCCTCCGGGTGCACCGCGACAGCCGTATCCCCCAGCAGGGTCTCGGGCCGGGTGGTGGCCACGGTCAGGGCCCCGGAGCCATCTTCCATGGGATAGTCGATCTCCCAGATGAAGCCATCTTCCTCGGTGTTCACCACCTCCAGATCGGACACGGCGGTGCCCAGCACCGGGTCCCAGTTCACCAGACGCTTGCCGCGGTAGATGAGACCCTCGTTGTAGAGGCGCACGAACACCTCGGTCACCGCCCGGGACAGGCCTTCATCCAGGGTGAAGCGCTCGCGGGACCAGTCGGGCGAGGTGCCCAGACGGCGCATCTGACGGGTGATGGTGGAGCCGGAGTGCTCCTTCCACTCCCACACCTTTTCCAGGAAACTTTCCCGGCCCAGGTCGCGGCGGCCGACACCCTGCGCATCCAGCTGCCGCTCCACCACGATCTGCGTGGCGATTCCGGCATGGTCCGTACCCGGCTGCCACAGGGTGTTGTCGCCGTCCATGCGGTGATAGCGGATCAGGGCATCCATGAGGCCGTGCTGGAAGGCATGCCCCATGTGCAGCGTGCCCGTGACGTTGGGGGGCGGCAGCAGGATGCAGTAAAAGGGCCGTTCCTCCCGCCGTCCCATGGCGAACCAGCCGGATTTCTCCCAGGCCTGGTACCAGCGATTTTCGAGATCGTGCGGGTCGAAGGATTTGGACAGTATGGCAGCGGGTTCCATGGCGGAGCACCGCCCCCACGGGGCGGCATCGGATCAAAGCGGAAAGGCGCGGATTATAGCGGCGGGAGGCGAATCTATTCCTTGGCCCCCTTGTCCAGCTCGGCTCGCACGGCCTTGCGGATGACCTCCTCCATGCGCACCTGCTGGCGGATGAACAGGTCCGCCATGCGCAATTCCAGTACCCGGGCCAGACGCTCCAGCTCGTCCCCGGCGGTCAGGGTCTGCAACAGGGCGTCCGCGGCCAGGTGATCCTGGCGCCGATCCCTCAGACGGCGCTCCATCTCCCGGCGGTCCTGTAGCCGGCGCTCCGCCTGGCGGCGCTCCTGCACGACAGCCACGGGAACTTCCCGGACTGCGGCCGGGACAGCGGCCACCGGACCGACGCCCGCTGCCTGGATGACCTCGGTCAGCACGGGAAAGTCCTCGTCTTCCATGGGCTTGTCCAACAGGGCATCCGGCCCCCGTTTTTCGAGCAGGGCCTCAATCTTGTCGAACAGGTCCTTGTCCGTTTCCTGCATCGCCCTGTACCTGACTCAGGCCTCATCCGCACCCAGGTCATGGGTGTCCACGACGTAGCCCCGTTCCTTGAAAAAACGGAAGCGGGACCGCGCCTGCTCGCGCTCCGTGGCGTCGGCGGTGACGATCTCCAGCAGACGCTCGAAGCGCGCGAAGAAGGCCGGTGGCTGCGGCGCCAGATTGATGAGCACATCCGCCCGCTCCAGGGCCTCCGCATCGCCACCGATGAGCACCGGCGTCTGCGTCGCCAGGGGATGATCACACCGCACGTGCGGCAGGAAGGACAGCTGGCGCGCCGTCCAGAAGAGCTGGTCCACGGCCTGGGCCTGGGCCGGATCGGGGGTATAGACCAGAGCCCGCCGACCGCTCTGAAAGGCCTTGCTGGCCAGTTTGCGGGCCACATCCAGCTTGTCCGGGGCGTTGTAGTAGAAGGTGATGCGGGTCACGGGCCGGCGTCTGCAGTCACGGTGGGTGCACTAGGTTAGTGCTATAACCCGCGTAGGGCTAGCCCATCCGTTCCGACTCATGCAAGGAGAACACATGCATCCACGCCCCACGCTGCTCGGCCTGCTCGTTGCCGCCGTCATGGGTCTGCCTGCACACGCGGAAATCCAGACCTACAGGATCGACCCGGATCACAGCTTCGCCAACTGGGAGGTCCGTCATGTGGTGGCCCGGGTCAGCGGCACCTTCCATGACGTTCAGGGTCGCATCCAGCTGGATACGGACAACGTGGCCAAATCCTCGGTGGAGGCGGCCATCAATGTCTACAGCCTGAACTCCTCCCATATCCAGCGCGACGTGCACCTGCTCACCGACGAATATCTGGGCGCGCACAAGCATCCTGAAATGAAGTTCGTCTCCACGCGCATCTCGCCCATGACCTCGGAAAAAGGCACCCTGACGGGCAACCTGAGCCTGCATGGCAGTACTCGACCCGTCACTCTGGACTACCAGATCCTGGGGCTGGGCAAGGACCCATGGGGGGGCATGCGTATCGGCTTCAAGGCCAGTACCCGCATCAACCGTTCGGATTACGGCATCAGCGCGGGCCTGCCCTATGGACCCGTGGGCAACGAGGTGGACATCACCCTGCTCATCGAGGCCCTGCGCCTGGACGCCGACGGTCGACCCTGGAATGCGCAGAAGGCCACCGAGCCCAAGGTGGTGATCGTACCCGCGCCGGCCGAGGCGCCGCCGGTACCGGTTGTGATCACGCCGGCACCGGCAGCCTCCGTCACCCCGGCACCGGCCACGCCGGCATCTGCCCCTGCACCCGCGCCGGAGAAGAAGGAAAGCGCCAAGGACCTTCTGAAGAAGGAGCTGTTCAAGGGCCTGCTCAACTGAACGCTTGCCCGCGCACGCGCAAGGCCGGATATGCCAGACCTTATGCCAGGGTGATGTGCTGGCCTCGGTCTGCCCGCCGCATGGCCTGCACACAGGCTCGGCCCAGGTCCGCCGGACTGCGGGCCACCACCACATCGGCGGCCTCCAGGGCGGCGATCTTGTCCGCGGCGCGGCCAGAGCCCCCGGCGATGATGGCGCCGGCATGGCCCATGCGCTTGCCCGGAGGCGCGGTAATGCCGGCGATGTAGCCGGCCACGGGCTTGCGCACGTGGGCACGGATGTACTCCGCCGCCGCTTCTTCGGCCGTGCCGCCGATCTCCCCCACCAAGACGATGGCGGAGGTACCGGGATCCGCCTCGAACAGTGCCAGGCAATCGATGAAATCCAGACCCTTGATGGGGTCACCACCTATGCCCACGCAGGTGGACTGACCCAGACCCAGCTGGGTGGTCTGCCACACCGCCTCGTAGGTCAGCGTACCGGAGCGGGAAACGATACCCACCTTGCCCGGCCGATGGATGAAACCGGGCATGATGCCGATCTTGCATTCCCCCGGAGTGATGATGCCCGGGCAGTTTGGTCCGATGAGACGGGCATCGTTGGCCGCCAGGGCGGCCTTCACGTTGATCATGTCGCGCACCGGGATGCCTTCGGTGATGCAGGCGATGACCCGGATGCCCGCATCCGCCGCCTCCAGGATGCCATCGGCGGCAAAGGCGGCGGGCACATAGACCATGCTGGCATCGGCCCCGGTCTCCCGCACCGCCTCCCGCACGGTGTTGAACACGGGCAGACCCAGGTGGGTCTGCCCGCCCTTGCCGGGGGTCACGCCCCCCACCATGCGCGTGCCGTAGGCGATGGCCTGCTCGGAATGGAAGGTGCCCTGCTTGCCGGTGAAGCCCTGGCAGATGACTTTGGTGTCCTTGTCGACGAGGATGCTCATGCGGCTTTCTCCACGGCGAGTTTCGCGGCTTCCGTCAGATCGTTGGCGGCCAGGATGGCAAGACCGGAGGAGGCCAGCAACGCCCGTCCCTTGTCCGCATTGGTGCCTTCCAGGCGCACCACCACGGGCACCCGCACGCCCACGTCCCGCACCGCCTGGATGATGCCCTCGGCGATGAGGTCGCAGCGCACGATACCGCCGAAGATGTTGATGAGCACGGACTTCACGTTGGGGTCCGCCAGGATGATCTGGAAGGCCCGGGCCACGGACTGGGCCGTGGCCCCGCCACCCACATCCAGGAAATTGGCGGGCTGGCCACCCGAGCGCTGGATCAGGTCCATGGTGGCCATGGCCAGACCGGCCCCGTTCACCATGCAGCCGATGTTGCCGGTGAGGGCGATGTAGTTGACGTCGTGGACGTGGGCCTGCGCCTCCTTGGCGTCGATCTGGCTCATGTCCGCCTGCTCCGTCAAAGGCTTCTGGCGGTAAAGGGCATTGTCGTCCACGCTCATCTTGCAATCCAGGGGCAGGATGGCGCCCGTCTCGGTGACCACCAGGGGATTGATCTCCAGCAGGGACAGGTCCTTGTCCAGGAACACCCGGTACAGGGTCTTCACCAGCTGGACGAAGGCGCCGATCTGCTCGCCGGCCAACCCCAGGCCGAAGGCCAGATTGCGTCCCTGGTAGTCCATGAGGCCGGCGGCGGGATTGGCCCATTCCCTGAGGATTCTTTCGGGGGAGACGCGCGCCACCTCCTCGATGTCCACGCCGCCAGCGGCGGAGGCCACCAGGCCGACGCGCGCCGCGGCCCGATCCACGGTGATGGACAGGTACAGCTCCCTGGCGATGGGCAGGGCCTCCTCGACGAGCAGGCTGTTCACCGGCTGACCGTCCGGGGCGTTCTGATAGGTCACCAGGTGGCTGCCCAGCAGACCTTGGGCGAACGCCAGCAGTTCTTCGCGGGAATGGCAGACCTTCACGCCACCGGCCTTGCCACGCCCCCCGGCGTGGATCTGGGCCTTGGCCACCAGGGGCTGCCCCCCCAGGCCAGTGACTGCGGCATCCAGTTCCTGGATCGTATGCACGACGACGCCCCGGGGAACGGGCAGGCCATAGTCCCGGAGGACGGCCTTGGCCTGATATTCATGCAGATTCATGGCGTAGCACGACGGCAAAATAAACATATTGTCCGGCAAACGCCGGAGTGTTGCCACGCAGGCCCTGGCATGGAGATGGGCGAGCCGCTGCTATGATGCCGACAGCAAGGAGTACTTCCATGACTGAAATCCTGGTCCTCTACTACAGCCTGCACGGCGCCGTGAAGCAGCTGGCCCGGCACCTGGCCCACGGCGTGGAGTCGGTGCCCGGTTGCCAGGCCCGCGTGCGTACCGTACCCAAGGTGATGAGCGAACGGGACGCCCCCGCCAGACTGGTGCCGGATGCCGGCGCCCCTTACGCCAGCCTGGACGATCTGCGCCAGTGCGCCGGCCTGGCCCTGGGCTCCCCCACCCGCTTCGGCAACATGGCCGCGGCCATGAAGTATTTCTGGGACGGCACCTTGGACCTGTGGCTGGAAGGCGCCCTGGTGGGCAAGCCCGCCTGCGTCTTCACCTCCACCGCCAGCCTGCATGGCGGACAGGAGACCACCCTGCTTTCCATGATGCTGCCCCTGCTGCACCAGGGCATGCTCATCATGGGCCTGCCCTACACACAGCCGGAACTGAACCAGACCCGGGCGGGGGGCACCCCCTACGGCGCCAGCCATTGGGCCGGTCTCGAAGGCAAGCACCCCATCCATGAGGAGGAGCGCCGCCTGGCCTTTGCCCAGGGGCGGCGCATCGCCGAGCTGGCCCTGAAGCTGGCATGAAGTCGGCGCGCCACGCGAACGGGACGGGGGCGCTTCCTCCCGACGGACAGGCGGACCTGTCGCGTAACCTGGCCGCAGCCAGCCTCATCACCCTGATCCTGCTGGGCCTGACCTGGGAACTGTGGCTCGCGCCCTTGCGGCCCGGAGGTTCCTGGCTGGTACTCAAGGTGCTCCCCCTCCTGGCCCCCCTGTTTGGCATCCTGCGGGGCAGGCGCCATACCTACCGTTGGGCGAGCCTGCTCATCTGGCTGTATTTCGCCGAAGGCTGCGTGCGCGCCTGGACGGATCCCCCACCCGGTGCCTGGCTGGGTCTGGCCGAGATCCTGCTGTCCTTGCTGTTCTTCGGGACGGCCGCGTGGTATGCGCGCAACGCTACAAATCCTTGAGCCCCGGGCCGTTTGACCGATATCAATGTAGGACATGCCTATCCGGTTAGGATGCGTATCAGTAAATTAGCATCAACTTATAGACATCCACAGGAGCCCAAACCATGAGTAATACGAACGTCGTGCACTTCAAGTACCTGCCCATGTCCATGCGCGTGCTGTTCACATGGGTGCTGATCGTGTTCGGCATGGGCTACCTCATGGCCATGATCCAGGTATGGGAATCCCACGCCGGCAAGGATGGCGACCCCATGCTCTCGGGCAAGGACCTGATGATCGCCTACGGTGGCAACCCTGAAGGCACCAAGCTGGAAACCGCCCTGCGCGGCCCCATGCAGGACATGCTGCCGGCAGAGAAGCGGGAGGTGATCTTCAACTGGCTGCATGCGGGCGCTCCGCAGGAAGACTATGACGCCAAGATCCGCCCCATCATGGAAGAACACTGCGTCATGTGCCATACCCCGGAAGCCAACCCCCACCTGCCGGACCTGCGGGACTACGCGGGCGTGTCCAAGATGACCGGCAAGGACGAAGGCATGAACATCGCCACCCTGGTGCGCGTATCCCACATCCACCTGTTCTCCATCACCTTCATCTTCTTCATCGTCGGCTACATCTTCACGCATGCCTACATGCGGACGCTGTGGCTCAAATGCCTGCTCATCGCCGCGCCCTTCATCGTGCTCATCACCGACGTGGCCTCCTGGTACCTGACCAAGGTCTGGGCCGGCTTCGCCTGGGCGGTCATCGGTAGCGGCGCCATCATGGGCATCTCTTTCGCCGCGATGTGGATCATCTCCATGTGGCAGATGTGGCTGGGCCGGGTACCGGACGACGTCAATGCCCGAAATGGCCGGGTGCCCTGCATCCATGGCGACCACTGAGCCTGCCGAATGGGAAAGAGACGGCCCACGGGCCGCCTCTATTGTGGTCCGCGCGGGACTCAGACCTGGGGATGGGCCCGCTCCTCCAGGCCATACAGCTTGTTGAGGGCGTTCAGATAGGCCTGGGCCGAAGCCATGACGATGTCCGTATCCGCCCCCTGGCCATTGACGATGCGCCCGTTGCGTGCAAGGCGCACGGTGACCTCGCCCTGGGCATCGGTGCCGGTGGTGATGTTGTTCACGGAATAGAGCAGCAGTCCGGCACCGCTTTCCACCATTTTCTCGATGGCCCGGAAGGCGGCATCCACGGGGCCGCTGCCCAGTTCGTCGGCCTGTATCTCGCTGCCGCCGTCCGACAGGGTGACATGGGCGTGTGGGATCTCGCCCGTCTCGGAACAGACCTTGAGGGACACCAGGCGGAAGCGGTCGCTGGCATCCACACTGGCATCCGCCGCCACCAGGGCCTGCAGGTCCTCGTCGAAGATCTCCCGCTTCTTGTCCGCCAGCTCCTTGAAACGGGCGAAGGCGGCATTGAGAGCCTCCTCGCTCTCCAGGACGATGCCCAGTTCGGACAGGCGGGTGCGGAAGGCATTGCGGCCCGAGAGCTTGCCCAGGGTGAGCTTGTTGGTGCTCCAGCCCACGTCTTCGGCGCGCATGATCTCGTAGGTCTCCCGGTGCTTGAGCACGCCGTCCTGATGGATGCCGGATTCATGCGCGAAGGCGTTGGCACCCACGATGGCCTTGTTGGGCTGCACGGGGTAGCCGGTGATCTGGGACACAAGACGCGAGGTGGGCACGATCTGGGTGGTGTCGATGCGGGAGTCACAGGTGAATACGTCGCGCCGGGTCTTCACGGCCATGACCACCTCTTCCAGGGAGGCATTGCCGGCGCGCTCGCCCAGGCCGTTGATAGTGCACTCCACCTGGCGTGCGCCTTGCATGACCGCCGCCAGGGAGTTGGCCACGGCCATGCCCAGGTCATTGTGGCAATGGGTGGACCACACCACCTTGTCCGAGCCGGGCACCCGCTCGATGAGCCGGCGCATGCGCTCGCCCCACAGACTGGGCAGGCTGTAACCCACGGTGTCCGGCACGTTGATGGTCCTGGCACCGGCATCGATGACCGCCTGGAAGATACGGCAGAGAAAGTCCATTTCAGAGCGCACCGCATCCTCGGCGGAGAACTCCACGTCATCCGTGTACTCCAGGGCCAGCCGCACTGCCTGCACCGCCGCCTCCACGACCTGATCGGGCTGCATGCGCAGCTTCTTTTCCATGTGGATCGGGCTGGTGGCGATGAAGGTGTGGATACGTCCCGAGGCAGCAGGTCGGATGGCCTCTCCGGCGGCGCGCACGTCGCGCTCGTTGGCCCGGGCCAGGGAGCAGACGGTGGAATGCTTGACCACCCCGGCAATGGCATGGATGGCTTCGGCATCCCCGGGGCTGGCGGCCGCGAATCCCGCCTCGATCACGTCCACGCCCAGGCGCTCCAGCTGCCGCGCAATGCGCATCTTCTCGTCCTTGGTCATGGCCGCGCCGGGGCTCTGCTCCCCGTCCCGCAGCGTGGTATCGAAGATGATCAGTGCGTCTTGCATGACAGGCTCCATATGCTTGCGATCCGACCTACGCGCAAGGCTATTCCTCGGGTGGCATGGGGTCCACGGGGTTATCCAGGGGCTTTTTGTGCAGCCGGTGTTTCAGCCAGAAGACATAGCCGGACAGACCGTAGAGCAAAAACAGCAGAAACAGGATCACCGGTGGATCGATGGATACCAGGCTGAATGCCAGGGCCACCAACACGATTACCACGAAGGGCACGCTCTTTTTCAGATTGATGTCCTTGCCACTGTAGAAGCGGAAATTGGTGATCATGGACAGGCCGGCGAACAGGGTCAGCCCCCAGGCCAGCCAGCGCACTTCCAGGCCCGTGATGTAGTTGTCCACCATGACCCAGACGAAGCTGGCCACCAGGGCCGCCGCCGAGGGACTGGGCAGACCCATGAACCAGCGCTTGTCCTGCACCGCCAGCATGGTGTTGAAGCGGGCCAGGCGCAGGGCCGCCGCCGCGCAGTAGACGAAGGCCGCGATCCAGCCCAGCTTGCCCATGTCCTGCAGGGCAAAGCTGTACATCACCAGGGCGGGCGCCACACCAAAGGACACCATGTCCGCGAGGGAATCGTACTCGGCGCCGAACGCACTCTGGGTATGGGTGAGCCTGGCCACCCGGCCATCCAGTCCATCCAGCACCATGGCCACGAAGATGGCGATTGCCGCGGCGGAAAAATGGCCGTTCATGGCCTGGACGATGGCGAAGAAGCCCGCGAACAGCGCGCCGGTGGTGAACAGATTGGGCAGCAGAAAGATGCCGCGCCGCCGGGGTTTGCTGCCCTCTTCCGGGCCTTCCGGCTCGATCGGTTGGATCTCCGGGGAATCCGCCATGGATCAGAGCTGGGCCAGCACGTCGCTACAAGCGCGGACCTTGTCTCCCAGGCTGACCCGGGGCCGGGCATCGGTGGGCAGATAGACATCCACACGCGAGCCGAAGCGGATGAAACCGTAGCGCTGCCCCCGCTGGAAGCACCCGCCGACGCGGGCATAGCACAGGATGCGCCGGGCGATGAGGCCCGCCACCTGCACGCAGGTCACGTCCCGACCCGCCGGGGTCCGGAACCACAGGGCGTTGCGCTCGTTTTCCATGGAGGCCTTGGCCAGCTCGGCGTTGACGAACTTGCCCGGGTGGTACCACTGGCCTTTCACCTCGCCATCCACCGGCGCGCGGTTGGAATGCACGTTGAACACATTCATGAAGACGCTGATCTTCAGGGCACGTCGCTTCAGCCAGGGATCATCGGTCTCTTCCACGGCGACGATGCGGCCGTCCGCCGGCGAGAGCACCAGGCCTTCTCCCATGGGTGCATGTCGGGCCGGATCACGGAAGAACTGCAGCACGAACAGGCTGATGAGCCAGAAAGGCAGGGACCACCAGCCCCCTGCCGACAGGCTCACCAGGGTGGCCACCGCCACGGCCGCGGCCAGGAACGGCCAGCCTTCACGGGCGATAGGGGGATGGGGCCAGGGGACTTGTGCAGAGGAAGCCACGCCGGTTCACAGGAGCTGAGGGCCTACGGCTGTCGATTCAGTTGCGGGACCTGTCCACCAGCTTGTTGGCCTTGATCCAGGGCATCATGTCGCGCAGCCTCTCGCCCACCACCTCGATGGGGTGCTCGGCGTTGAGGCGGCGGCGCGCGCTCATCTCCGGATAGTTGGTGCGGCCTTCCAGAATGAAGCGCTTGGCATATTCGCCATTCTGGATGGCCTTCAGGGCCTGACGCATGGCAGCACGGGACTGCGCGTTGATGACCTCGGGCCCGGTGACGTACTCGCCGTACTCCGCGTTGTTGGAGATGGAATAGTTCATGTTGGCGATGCCACCCTCATACATCAGGTCGACGATGAGCTTGAGCTCGTGCAGGCACTCGAAGTAGGCCATCTCGGGGGCATAGCCCGCCTCGGTGAGCGTCTCGAAGCCCATCTTCACCAGCTCCACGGCGCCGCCGCACAGCACGGCCTGCTCGCCGAACAAATCGGTCTCTGTCTCTTCCCGGAAGTTGGTCTCGATAACGCCGGCACGGGCGCCGCCATTGGCGGCGGCATAGGCCAGGGCGATGTCCTTGGCCTTGCCGGACTTGTCCTGGTGCACGGCGATCAGGGAAGGCACGCCGCCGCCCTGGGTGTAGGTGGAGCGCACGGTGTGACCTGGGCCCTTGGGGGCGATCATGATCACGTCCAGGTCGGCGCGCGGCACGATCTGGCTGTAGTGCACGTTGAAACCGTGCGCGAAGGCCAAGGCCGCGCCCTTCTTGATGTTGGGCTCGATCTCGTTGCGGTAGACGTCGGGCTGCTGCTCGTCCGGCACGAGGATCATCACCACGTCGGCATCCTTGACCGCCGCCGCAACTTCCTTCACCGCCAGACCGGCCTTCTTGGCCTTGCTCCAGGAAGCCCCATCCTTGCGCAGGCCCACGGTGACCTTGACGCCGGAATCCCGCAGGTTGTTGGCATGCGCATGGCCCTGGGAGCCATAACCGACGATGGCGACCTTTCTTTTCCTGATCAGGGAGAGGTCACAGTCCTTTTCGTAATAAACCTTCATGGGGGTCCTTTCTGACGATCAAACTTTCAAGATGCGTTCGCCCCGGCCGATGCCACAGGCGCCGGTACGGACGGTTTCCAGGATCAGGCCAGCGTCAAGCGCCTCCAGGAAGGCGTCCAGCTTGGAGCCCGTACCGGTGAGTTCCATGGTGTAGGTCTTGTCCGACACATCGATGATGCGGCCGCGGAAGATGTCGCCCAGGCGCATCATCTCTTCCCGCAGGTCGTTGGTATGGGCGCGCACCTTCACCAGCATGAGCTCCCGCTCGATGTGGCTGCCGTCGGTGATGTCCTGGATCTTGACGCTGTCCACCAGCTTGTTGAGCTGTTTGGTGATCTGCTCGATGACCTCGTCGGAACCGCGGGTGACGAGGGTCATGCGCGACAGGGTGGGATCCTCCGTGGGGGCCACGGTGAGTGACTCGATGTTGTAGCCCCTGGCCGAGAACAGCCCTGCCACACGCGACAGGGCGCCGGACTCGTTTTCCATGAGAAGGGAGATGATGTGCCGCATGCCATTACACCAGTATCATTTCCGACAGACCCTTGCCGGCCGGGATCATGGGATACACATTCTCGCGTGGATCGACGAGGAAGTTGATGAACACCAGACGGTCCTTGTACTTGCCGAAGGCATCCCGCAGGGCCGGCTCCACGTCCGCCGTGCGTTCCACCAGCATGCCCACATGGCCATAGGCCTCGGTCAGCTTCACGAAGTCCGGCAGCGAGCCCACGTAGGATTCGGCATAGCGCTCTTCATAGAAGAACTCCTGCCACTGCCGCACCATGCCCAGATAACCGTTGTTGAGCAGGATAACCTTGATGGGCAGGTTGTGCTCCTTGCAGGTGGACAGCTCCTGGATGTTCATCTGGATGCTGCCCTCACCGGTGATGCAGACCACCATGGCCTGCGGGTGGGCGAACTGCACACCCATGGCCGCGGGCAGGCCGAAGCCCATGGTGCCCAGACCACCGGAATTGATCCAGCGTCGGGGTTGGTCGAACTTGTAGTACTGGGCCGCCCACATCTGGTGCTGGCCCACGTCGGCGGTGACAAAGGCCTGGCCCTGGGTCACCTCGTATAGTTTTTCCACCACGTACTGAGGCTTGATGGGCTTGTCGCCAGCTTCATACTTCAGACAGTCCTGGGAGCGCCACAGCTCGATCTGCGCCCACCAGGCCTGTAGGGCCTGTTCATCCGGACTGGCCTTCCCCGCCGCCAGCAACTTGAGCATCTCATCCAGCACATGCGCCACATCCCCGACGATGGGCACATCCACCTTCACCCGCTTGGAGATGGACGAAGGGTCCACGTCGATATGGATGATGCGGTGGTGCTCACTGGCGAAGTGCTTCGGATTGCCGATGACCCGGTCATCGAAGCGGGCCCCCACCGCTAGCAGCACGTCGCAATGCTGCATGGCCATGTTGGCCTCGTAGGTGCCGTGCATGCCCAGCATGCCCAGAAACAGAGGATCGGAGGCCGGGTATCCCCCCAGTCCCATGAGCGTGCTGGCGGTGGGGTAGGCCAGGGTCTGGCCCAGCTGCGTCAGCTGCCTGGAGGCGTTGCCCAGGATCACGCCACCTCCCATGTAGATCACGGGGCGCTTGGCCTCCAGCAGCATCTGCACGGCCTTCCTGATCTGGCCGGTATGCCCCTTGTAGGTGGGGTTGTAGGAACGCAGGCTGATGCGCCTGGGGTAGTGATAGGCACACAGGTGCTGGGTCACGTCCTTGGGGATGTCCACCACCACCGGGCCCGGTCGCCCCGTGGAAGCGATGTAGAAGGCCTTCTTGATGGTCTCCGCCAACTGCTGCACATCCTTCACCAGGAAATTGTGCTTCACGCAGGGGCGGGTGATGCCCACGGTATCCACTTCCTGGAAGGCATCCAGGCCGATGGCGGCGGTGGGCACCTGCCCCGTCAGGACCACCAGGGGGATCGAGTCCATGTAGGCCGTGGCGATGCCGGTTACCGCGTTGGTGGCGCCCGGTCCCGAGGTGACGATGGCCACGCCCACCTGTCCGGTGGAACGCGCATAGGCATCGGCCGCATGCACCGCCGCCTGCTCATGGCGCACCAGGATGTGCTGGAAGGCATCCTGTTTGTAAATCTCGTCGTAGATGTTCAGCACTGCCCCGCCGGGGTAGCCAAAGATGTGCTTCACACCCTCGTCCTGCAAACAGCGGACGACGATCTCCGCTCCGGTCAACTCCGTGTCGGCCATGGCAAGGATTTCCAACACCCTGAAAAGCTAGTGACAGTAGCGATTGCCATCTGACCGGTCAAGCCAGTCGCCCTGGCGGGCGCGGCCCACGAAAGAGGGTTTGACGGACGCCAAACCCCTGTATCTGGTGGGTGGTGGGGGATTCGAACCCACGACCAACGGATTAAAAGTCCGCTGCTCTACCGGCTGAGCTAACCACCCGAAAGGCCGCGATTATTTCAACAACCCCACCCACGGTCAACAGGACATGCGCTCAATAGGTGGTGGTCCTGCTCCTGCGCGCGGGCTGACGACTGGTGCTGGTGCCACGGGTGGACGGCTTGCCCGGACTGGGGACAAGTGCCTCTTCCGGTGCCTCGGTCTTGGTATAGGTGACCTCCTGCACGGGAGGGGGCTCGGGCGTGGTGGCCGACTGCTTGCCTTCCACGACCTGCGTCTTCTTGCCCTTGTACGAATCCATGAATGCCAGCACCTTGCTCATCCTTACCTGTCCGGGGATGAACATGACGATTTCACCGTTGGGGTCATAAAGATAGGAAGTGGGATAGAAATCCACCGGGCCTACCTGGCGGAAGGGACTGTCCTGATTTCGCCGTGCCCCGCCCGCGATGATATGGGCGAATTCCAGGTTGTGGCGGCTGGCGGTCTGGCGCACCACGTTCTCATCGGGACCATAGTCCAGCCCCACGCCAATGACGACGAAGTCCTTGCGCTTGTTGAGTTCGTTCAGGGTGGGCACCTCCACCCAGCACAGAGGACACCAGGGCGCCCAGAAGTTCACCAGCACCCACTTGCCCCTGAAATCGGACAGCCTCAGGCTCTTGCCGTTGATATCGGTGAACTGGAAATTGATTGCCTTGGTGCCTTGCGCGGCGGCGGGCACCGACAGCACGGCCGTCGCCAGACCCAACAGCAATGCCCCCAGAATTTTCCGCATCACGATCCTCTCAAAAAACGGAGCTCACGCCTTGTTGTGATCACTTTATCGGCCGTGGATTCCCCGGATTGAATAAATCATTTCGATCAGACCCCGCGCATGATCAAATGGTACTGGATTTTCATGGTGATGGCCGCGCCGGCCACGATGCCGAAAAATGCGATGAACGAACTGACGGCCAAGGTGGAAACCCCGGTGATGGCCTGACCTATGGTACACCCCATGGCCGTGATGCCGCCAAAACCCATCAGCACCGCGCCCACGATATGGCGAAACATGTCCTGGGGTGAATTGAAATATTCCCAGCGAAAACTGCGGTTGAACACGGAATAGATGAAGGAACCCATGATCACGCCGAACACGCTCGCCACGCCGAATGTGACGCGCTTGTCTCGCCAGTATGCCCACAGATCCATGGTGTAGGCCAGGGGACCGACGAAGGTCATGGATTCGGCCAGCCTGGAGTCCGTGCCGACATAGGTCTTCTCCATGAATTCATTCTCCGAATAGCCCAGATGACCGGTGACATACCAGCCCGCCACCACCACCAGGCCCACTACCAGGCCGGCCAGCATGTTGTCACGGCTGCCGCGAAACTCCTTGCTGCCGAAGATGAAGGCAAACAGCAGCAATGACAGGACCACGGCCACCCCCAGCAATGAAACCGTGTCGCGCATACCCAGCACGGAGGGCAGGGTCTGCATGCCATCCAGATGCAGGGTAAAGATTTCCGCGCGCAGCACGCTGTCCAGGGGGATGCGCAGGATGCCGTTCATGGTGACCAGGGCCGTATAGCCCAGGAACATGAACACCACCACCGACTTGAGATTGCCGCCTCCCAGGCGCACCAGGGTGCGCTGGCCGCAACCGCCAGCCAGGGTCATGCCCACGCCGAACAGCAGTCCTCCGACCAGTGCCCCCAGCCAGTAGACCGTGCCACGGGTATAGAAGGTCTGGGTCATGTCCAGATAGTCCATGTAGGCCAGCGCATTGGTGCCCAGCATGGCCACGGCGATGGCCAGCAGCCAGGCGCGCATGCGCCCCCACTCCCCCATGTTCACCACATCGGACACGGCCCCCATGGTGCAGAAGCTGGTCTTGTTGGCCACGTAGCCAAAAATCAACGCCAGGAAAAAGCCCAGCCAAGCCACCAGGGATTCCGGATTCTGCATGTGCTCCATCAAGGCATTCCTGTCAGAACCTGCTGGCAGAGGACGGTGTTGACGCCATTATCGTGACGATGCCTATGCACGGGTCAAGGGAAATAGCGTGTGGGGTCCGCCACGCCTAGGCTGGTGAAGCCCTGGCGCCGCAGTCTGCAGGCCTCGCAGCGGCCACAGGCGCGTCCCCCGGCGTCCGCCTGATAGCACGATACCGTCAGGCCATAGTCCACGCCCAGTTGCATGCCCCAGCGGATGATCTCCGCCTTGCTCAGGTGCATGAGGGGGGTTTCCAGCACGATGGGACGCCCCTCCACCGCCCGTTTGGTGGCCACGTTCGCCAGGGCCTGGAAGGCCAGCGCGAAGGCGGGGCGGCAGTCCGGATAGCCGGAAAAATCCACGGCATTGACGCCGATATAGACGGCATCGGCATCCAGGGCTTCGGCCCAGCCCAAGGCCAGGGCCAGCATGATGGTGTTGCGCGCCGGCACATAGGTCACGGGGATGCCCGGGGCATCTGCTTCTTCCGGGACGGCCACGCGGGTATCCGTCAGGGCGCTGCCCGTCATGGGACCCATGTCCAGACGCATCTGCCTGTGTTCCGCCACCCGCAGATACCGGGCGACCCGACGTGCCGCATCCAGTTCGGCGCGGTGGCGCTGACCATAATCCAGGCTCAGGGCATGACAGTCGTAGCCGGCCGCGCGCGCCACCGCCAGGGTGGTGGCGGAATCCAGGCCACCGGAGAGCAGCACGACCGCCTTGCTCACCGTCCGCGGGCCTCGCCCCAGAGGATCTTGTGCAGTTGCACCTGCACACGCACGGGCAGCCCGTCGCGGATCACCCATTCCGCCAGCGAGGTCGCGTCCAGGCTGCCCCAGGCCGGAGAGAACAATACAGGACAGCGCGCCGTCAGGTCGTGTTCTGCCACTACCGCCCTGGCCCATTGATAGTCCGCCTCCCCGGTCAACACGAACTTGATCTCGTCCCGGGGTGACAGCGCCTCCAGGTTGGGCCAGTGATTGTGCGCCATGGCCCCGGAGCCTGGGGTCTTGATGTCGACGATGCGCGCCACCCGCGGGTCCAGGCCAGTGATCGGTAGGGCACCGCTGGTCTCCAGCGACACGTCCATCCCCAGGTCACATAGGCGGCCGAGCAGTACCCCACAGGCCTGCTGGGCCAGCGGTTCCCCACCCGTGACGGTGACATGCCGGGTGGCAAAGGAACGTACGCGCGAGACGATGCCCTCCAGTTCCATCCATTCTCCTCCCTGGAAGGCATAGGGAGTGTCGCAATAATGGCAGCGCAGGGGACAGCCGGTCAGGCGGACAAAAACCGTCGGCAGGCCCACCCGACAGGCTTCTCCCTGCAGGGAAAAGAAGATCTCCGATACCCGCAGGCGGGCGGGACTGAGGCAGGGCGGCAAGACTACCTGAGGGTGGAAAGCAGCTTCTTGCCGCTGTCCGCGGCCCGGCTGTAGGGGAATTTCTCGGCCAGCCTTTCCAGCGTGCCCATGGCCTCGGCCCGCTTGTTCATCTGCACCTGGGCCCGGGCCAGAGAAAGCATGGCGTCCGCCGCCTTGGCACTGTTGGGATATTCATCGATCAGGTGCTGATAGCTGAGCTCCGCGCTCTCGAAATCCGACATGCCCACATAGGAAAAACCCGTCCAGTAATGGGCGTTGGGCACCAGGCCGCTCTTGGGATACGCCTTGACGAAGGCCTGCAGGGCCAGCACCGCCTCCTTGTAGCGTCCGGCCTTGACCATCTGGTAGGCCGATTCATAGGCCCTGGCCTCTCCTTCGGCATCCGCCTGCGGCGGCACACCCGACGCGGCCGGCGTGCTTGCCGCGACCGGCGGCGCGGTCAGGGTCTGCGCGGGCTGCAGGCGCATGGCGCCCACAGGCTGCGCCACCACGGCCGGCCGGCTTTCCAGTTCCTTCAGACGCTCGTCCACGTCCACGAACAGGTCCTTGACCCGTTTGTCCGCGACCTCCTGCCGATACGCCAGTTCATCCTGGGCACCACGCAGACGCGCCACCTCGGCCTTGAGGGCCTCGACCTGGTTGAGCAGATTCAACAGACCCTGATTCTGCAACTGGCTCTCCAGCCGGCCCAGGCGCTGCTCCTGGGCCTTCAGCAAGTCACTCAGGCGCTGCACCTGCTCATCGCCGGGCGCGGCCCAGCAAGCCTGGGCCGCCAGGGCCAGGAGGAGGAATGGGGCACGATTCGCCTTCATTCGCCTTGATAGAGAATTTCGGCGCGGCGGTTCTGCTGCCAGGCGCTTTCGTCATGCCCCTCGACTAGGGGCTTTTCCTCGCCCAGAGAGACCGCTTCCATCTGGGCATCGCCCACTCCCAGCAGGGACAGGGCCGAATAGACGCTCTCCGCGCGGCGCTGGCCCAGGGCCAGGTTGTATTCCCGGCTGCCACGCTCGTCGGTATGCCCCTGCAGGATGACCTTGCTATCGGGATTGCTCTTCAGGAACTCCGCGTGGGCCTCCAACAGACCACGGAACTCGTCGCGGATGACCGAGCTGTCGAAGTCGAAATGGATGATGCGCTTGGACAGGGGGCTGTTGGGGTCCTTTAGCTTCAGGGCGATGACGTTCTGCACGTCGGCCGTGCTGGCCTCATCCTTGCGCTCGCCGTCCAGCGGTGTGCCGTCCAGGGGTTTCACCTGTGCATCCGCCCCGGCCAGGGGACGGGTCTCGATCAGTTGCGCACCGGCCTGCGGCCTGGCCGCGTCCGCCGCGGGGGCGGTGGTGCCATCCGTGCGTGCGGCCGCCATGGCCGGGGTATCCATCGGTCTGCCGGTTGCGGGGCGCGCATCCACCGGATAGCCGGTCACGGCCGGGGGGCTGGAGCGTATGGCACGGTCCTCGATGACGGCGTCCTTGGGAGGCTGCTCCGCACAGCCGGCCAGCAGGGCAAGCAGAATCAGGGCTGGTATCGCTTGTTTCATGAACGCTCCTTTATCGATGACTGTTTCCTTGACCCTCGCTGCCACTCCTATCGCGCCCAGGCCGGCTCCCGCAAATCGCCGCTCTGGGACAGACGCTGCCGCACCCGACCATCCACGCTCACGGTGGCCAGCACGCCCCGCCCGTTGACCAGGGTCGCATACAGCAGCAAGCGTCCGTTGGCGGCGAAGCTGGGGGATTCGTCGAAGGTCGTATCCGTCAGCACCTGCATCTGGCGGCTGGCCAGGTCCATGACCGCGATGCGGAAGCGTCCGTCCCGGCGATGCACGAAGGCCAGAGTCTTGCCATCGGGAGACAGGGCAGGCGAGACATTGTACCCACCCTCGAAGGTGATGCGGCTGACATCCCCACTGGCGATGTCGGCACGGTAGATCTGGGGTGAGCCACCCCGGTCCGAGGTGAAGTACAGCCAGCGTCCGTCCGGACTGAAGAGCGGTTCGGTATCCAGGGCCCCCCCACGGGTAAAGCGCCTGGCCTCCCCGGTCTGCAGATCCAGCAGGTAGATCTGCGAGGTATCGTCCTTGGACAGGACGACGGCCAGGCCACGGCCATCCGGCGACCAGGCCGGAGCGGAATTGGAGCCGCGGAAATTCGCCACGGCCTTGCGTTGCCCGTCCGCCAGATTCTGCACATACACCACGGGCTTTCGATTCTCGAAGGAGACATACGCCAGCTTCTGCCCGTCCGGCGACCAGGCCGGCGAGATGATGGGCTCGGGCGAGGCCACCACGGTGATGGGGTTCTGGCTGTCGGCATCGGCCACCTGCAGCTCGTAGCGGCTGCCACGCTTGAGGATGTAGGCGATGCGGCCGGAGTAGGCACCGGGCTCGCCCAGCAGTTTCTCATGCACCAGGTCCGATATCCTGTGGGCCACGGAACGCAGGCCAGCGGGAGTGGTGGTATAGGACAGGGCCGCAAGCTGCGCCATGCGCACCGCATCGTAAAGCCAGAAGCGTACCTCCACGCGCCCCTCCCGCGCGGGAATCACATGCCCCATGACCACGGCATCGGCGCCGCGACTCTTCCACTCGGACAGAGCCAGGGCATCGGTGTCGGCCGGCGAAACCCCGCCCTTGGAATCCAGCAGGCGGAAATAGCCGCTGCGTTCCAGGTCGGTGGTGATGACATCGCCCGGATTGGGCCCGCCTTCCAGCTGCATGCGGAAGGGCAGGATGGCGATCGGCACCTTGTTGCTGGCGCCACCGATGATTTCGATGGTCATCTGGGACCTTGACGGCAAGGCCGTCAAGGTCAGTACCAGGGAGAGGAGAAAACGGACGAGCAGGTTCATCCGGGTAATCTTACCTTTCCAACCCCGGACGGGCCACCCAGCCGACATCACTGCGGCCTGAACTTCAGGATCAGGCCACTGCGGAACGCCGCCGCGGCCGCCTTGTCATTGGGCAGGGGCAGCGGGGAGGCGCGCAGGATGGCGCGCTCCACTTCCAGGTCGTAGGCCGGCTGGCCGCTGGATTGCAGCAGCCTTGCCTCGCGCACCTCACCATTGCCGAGCAGGGTCACCTGGAACACCGCCTCAGGATTGCCGCCCAGGTTCTGGGGCAGGTTCACGTAGGACAGGATCTTGGCCTGGATACGGCGTCTGAAGTCCTCCACCTGCTGATCCCTGCGCAGGGCCTGTTCCCGTCGCGCACGCAGCTGGATCGCCTCGTTTTCCAGATCCACCTGGGCCTGGCGCGCCATTTCCTGCTCCAGCTGCCTGCGCCGCAGCTCCTGCCGGAGCTGCTCGATACGCGCGCGCTCGGCCTGCTCCTCCCGCTCCCGGCGCGCCAGCTCCTCCGCCTGGCGTGCCTCTTCCTGCCGACGCGTCTCTTCCTGCGCGCGCTGCTTTTCCCGCGCGCGCTGCTCTTCCTGCTGCCGCAGCTCCGCCTCGGCCTGACGTTTCTGCTCCGGCGCATCCTTGCGTGCCTCCCGCAGGGCGATGTCCGCCACTTCCAGGGCGGTGGGCACCTCGGGTGCGGGCGGCACCAGGGGCGGGGGCTCAGGCACCACGGGTTCGCGGCTGGGCAGCGGCAGGGCCGACCACAGTTCCGCCTCCACGGGCTGCGCGGGCGGATTCTTCCAGGACATGCTCCATACCAGGGCCGCCAGGAACAGGCCGTGGATCGCCACGGCCAGGCCACCGGAGGACAGGTGCTGGAGACGCGGCGCCGTGATCACGGTTGCGCGGGTTGCACCAGCAGGCCGACCCTGGACACCCCCTGGGATTGCAGCGTGTCCATGACGCGCATGACCGCCTCGTAGCGCACATTCCGGTCGGCGGAGATCACGACGGGCTGCCCCGGGTGCGCCTGCTGCCTGGCCTGGATGGCGCTGGCCAGCCGGTCCTCTTGCACCGTCTCGCCCTCCTCGCCGCTGCCCCGGTCCCGCAACAGCAGGCCTCCGTCTTCACGTACCACCACTTCCAGGGGCGCGGCAGGCGCCGTGGCGCTCTTGCTTACGCTGGGCAGGTCCACCATGGCCGGGTTGATGAACGGGGCCGTGACCATGAAGATCACCAGCAGCACCAGCATCACGTCGATATAGGGCACCACGTTGATCTGGTTCATGGCCTTGCGCGGCCGGCGGCTGATCATGCGCGTGCCACCTCCTGCTGCAGGATGTTGGAAAACTCCTCCATGAAGGCATCGTAGCGGTTGGCCAGACGGTCGATGTCATGCGTGAAACGGTTATAGGCCACGACCGCCGGGATGGCGGCGAACAGGCCGATGGCCGTGGCGACGAGGGCCTCGGCGATGCCGGGCGCCACCTGCGCCAGGGTGGCCTGGGCCACGTTGGACAGGCCGATGAAGGCGTTCATGATGCCCCACACCGTGCCGAACAGTCCCACATACGGAGACACCGCGCCGACGGTGGCGAGGAAGGGCAGATAGGCCTCCAGCAGGTCCATCTCGCGCTGATAACCCGCGCGCATGGCGCGCCGGGCGCTTTCCAGCACGGCGGCCGGGGCCAGGCCCTGCTTGCGCTTGGCGCGGAACTCGCGGTAGCCTGCGCGGAACACCTCCTCCAGGCTGGAACGCCGCTGCTCCCCATCCACGCGCTCGACGATGGCGGTATGGCCTCCACTCCAGAAATCGCGCTGGAAGAACTCCGAGGCGCGCAGCTCGCGGCGCAGGGTGAACAGCTTCTCGAAGATCAGCCACCAGGACAGCACCGAGGCCAGCAGCAGCAGCAGCAGGACCCCCTTGACCACCCAGCTGGCCTGGGCGACGAGGGTAAGGAAGGACATGTCCTGGGCGAGAGAGATTTCCATGGGCGGCTCAGTCGGCAAAGGCCTGGGTGACGATGGCAGGGATTTTAGCCGGGCGGAAATCCGCATGCGTGACGCAGGCCACCTGAATCCGGGCCGACAGCAGCCGTGTCGCGCCCAGCAGGATGTGCTGCTCCATCTCCAGGCTGACCCGTTTCAGGGCCACAAGGGTGCTGACCACCTGCAGACGGTCATTGAAGCGCGCCGGGCGCAGGTAGTCCGCCTCCACGCGGCGCACCACGAACACCACGCCCGCCCGCCGGGCCAGCTGGTCCTGCTCCAGGCCCAGGGCAGACAGCCACTCTGTGCGCGCCCGCTCCAGGAATTTCAGGTAGTTGGCGTAATACACCACGCCACCGGCATCGGTGTCTTCCCAATAGACCCGCACGGGCCAGGCAAACGACGGATTCCCGCGCACACGGCATGCCTGGTCGTCGCCCCGGGGAGACGCGGAATCGGCCGCTCGGCTCATTCGAACAGCGGGTCTTCCCGTCCTGGCTGGATAAGACCGAAATGACGCCAGGCCAGGGGCTGCGCCACCCGTCCCCGGGGGGTGCGGGCCAGGAAGCCCTGCTGGATGAGATAGGGCTCCAGCACGTCCTCGATGGTGTCCGCCGCCTCGCCGATGGCCGCCGCCACGTTTTCCAGACCCACGGGGCCGCCGGCGAACTTTTCCAGCATGGCGGACAGCAGCTTGCGGTCCATCAGGTCCAGGCCGGCATGGTCCACCTCCAGCATCTTCAGGGCCGCATCCGCCACGGCATCGTCCACCCGCCCCCCCGCCTTGACCTCGGCGTAGTCGCGCACGCGGCGCAGCAGGCGGTTGGCGATGCGCGGCGTGCCGCGCGAACGGCGCGCGATCTCGATGGCCCCTTCCCGCGTGACGTCGACCTGCATCAGGCGCGCCGAGCGGGCCACGATATGCCCCAGTTCCTCCGGTGTGTAGAACTCCAGGCGCGCAACGATACCGAAACGGTCACGCAGGGGGTTGGTGAGCATGCCGGCGCGCGTGGTGGCGCCCACCAGGGTGAAGGGCGGCAGGTCCAGCTTCACCGAGCGGGCCGCCGGGCCCTCGCCGATCATGATGTCCAGCTGGAAGTCCTCCAGGGCCGGGTAGAGGATCTCCTCCACCACCGGGCTCAAGCGATGGATCTCGTCGATGAACAGGACATCGTGCGGCTCCAGGTTGGTAAGCAGGGCCGCCAGATCTCCGGCCCGTTCCAGCACCGGACCCGAGGTCTGGCGCATGTTGACCCCCATCTCGCGCGCGATGATGTGCGCCAGCGTGGTCTTGCCCAGGCCCGGTGGGCCGAAGAGCAGCACGTGATCCAGGGACTCGCCGCGCCGGCGCGCCGCCTGGATGAAGATCTCCAGTTGCTCCCGCGCCCGGGCCTGTCCCACGTATTCCGCCAGACGCTGCGGCCGCAGGGCACGCTCCAGCGCCTCCTCCTCGCGGGAGGCAGGCGCCGGGGCAAGCACGCGTCCACTGGCCAGTCGATCCGGTTCCAGCATGATCAGACCGCCATGAATATCGTCTGTGTGTACGCACACGGGCGCCCTGGCGCCATGCAACCTCCTTTTCCCGTTTACAGGGGGCCCTCGCCCCCGACGATGTGCTGCAGTTCCACCCGCTCGCCGCGGCCCTCCAGGCTGAGCTCGGCCAGCCAGGCCCCTTCGCCCGGCAGGCCGACGAAGGCCAGATAGCCGGCCTCGCCCTGGGGTTCCAGCAGCACGCTTTCCCTCGGCGTCTGGCCGGGGCGCCCCAGGGCCAGATGCACGCGGATATCCGGCACCAGGGCGCCGGTGCGGTCGCGCACCAGCACGCGCACCTCGTTGACATGCGCAGGACGCAGGGCGTCCAGACCCACCACCTCCACCGTCCAGCCCAGGCGGGCCAGCTTGTTTTCCATGGCACGGTGCTGCGCGATGCCCTTGGCCGCGTCGCCGCCGTGCGCCACCACCCCGGCGAAGCCCGTGTGCACCCCGCCCCGGCCGGCATTGGGCAGCAGCAGCGCCGCCAGGCCGGCCGGCAGACCCTGCCGCGCCACATACACGAACCCACCGAACAGGAGGGTGATGAGCAGGAAGAACAGCACCATGACGCGCGGTGCCCAGTGTCCACCCCCCATGGCCCGGGCCTTGTCGCCGTACAGCAGGCCCAGCATCACGGCCACGGTGGGGTAGGCGACCACATGCATGGTGATGACATCCAACCCCGGGCGGCTCAACGCGGCATAGAACAGATACAGGCCACCGGGCACCCCCGCCGCCATCACCGCGGACCAGAAGTTGGCCAGACGCAGGCCCCGGCCCAGGGCATAGAGCAGCACGGTGAGCAACATGCCGCCAAAGATGGAGACGGGCAGGTTCATGGCTCCCCCTCAATGCTGGGTAAAGAAACGCGCGCCATCCACCACCTCATGGCCCCGGCCATCGCGGATGACGAAGGCAAACTCCTGCGTGGCGCGCGCCGCCGCGGGGCTCAGGCGCACGCTGGCCTGGACGATGACGCTCTTGCCGTTGCGGATGCGCACCTTCTCGAAATTGCCCAGGTCCAAGGCCTGGGGCGGCAGTCCACGCGCGCCGATGGTGTATTCCTGCACGCTGCCGGAGATGTTGGTCAGGCGGATCTGGTAGCGGTTGCGGATGGAACCATCGGACAGCACCACGAACAGGGGCTGGCGAATCTGCTGCACGCTGTGCTCGAAGCTGGCGCGATGGCCCATGTCATACACCAGATAGGCCAGCATCAGCACCAGTGACACGCCATAGCCCAGGACCTTGAGGCTCCGCCAGTGCAGGCGCGCCGGCCCCGGTTCGGACCGGCGCAGATTGGTTTCCGAGTCATAGCGGATCAGGCCGCGCGGCCAGCCCATTTTGTCCATGATGGTGTCGCAGGCGTCCACGCACAGGCCGCAGGAAATACAGGTGGACTGCAGGCCGTCGCGGATGTCGATGCCCACCGGGCAGACCTGCACGCACAGGGCGCAATCCACGCAGTCGCCATGTCCCGCCGCCGCGCGATCCGCGCGTGCGCGCAGGCCGGCACGCGCCGCCATGCGTCCGGCCGGACCCTCGCCACGCCGCGCGTCGTAGTGCACCGTCAGGGTCTCCGGGTCGTACATGGCGCTCTGGAAGCGGCCATAGGGACAGATGAAGGTGCACACCTGCTCGCGCAGCACGCCCGCGGCCAGATAGGTGGTGCCGGTCAGCACCAGCGTGGTGATATAGGCGGCCGCCGGGGCGCGGCCGGTGAAGATGTCCGCCAGCAGGCTGGGGGCGTGGCCGAAATAGAGCACGAAGGTCAGGGCCGTCCAGGCGGACACCAGACCCCAGGCCAGGCGGGTGCCGCCCACCCTGAGCAGCTTCTCGCGGCTGCTCCAGGGTTCGCGCATCAGCCGCAGGCGTGCGGGACGTTCGCCCTGGAACCACTTTTCCAGCCAGATGAAGGCATCGGTCCACAGGGTCTGGAAACAGAAATAGCCGCAGAAGGCCCGGCCCACCAGGGCAGTCATGAAAAACAGGAACACCGCCGCGATGAACAGCAGCAGGGCCAGCCAGAACACGTCCTGGGGGTGGATGGTGAGACCGAAGATGAGATAGCGCCGCCCGGGAATGTCGAACATCACGGCCTGGGAGGGGGCATCCGGCCGCGCCCAGGGCAACCAGGGCAGCAGGAAGTACACCGCGAAGCCCAGCCCGAGCACGCCGCTCTTGAAGCGCCGGAACCTGCCCTGGATGGAACGGGGTACGACGGCCATGCGTTTGAAGTAGAGCTCTTTGGTTTCCACGCCGGGTCCAACGGTGCCGCGTCAGAGACAAAGGCATGCAGCTTACCCGAGGGCGTCCCCCGCCCGCCACCCTGCCGGCCGCCCGGCTGCGCGCCGCGCGTGCAAAAAAAACGGGCGCGGTTGCCCGCGCCCGTCTCGACCTGCGATGCCGCTCTGGCTTAGAAGCTGTGCTTCACGCCCAGGTTCCAGCCCGCGTTGCTGCTGCGGTTGGAGGCATTCACCATGCCAGCGCCCCAGGAGGAATCGCTGTCGCCGGAGGCGTACACGAAGTAGGCGGTGGTGCGCTTGGACAGGCTGTAGTCCGCGCCCAGGGCCCACATGTCCTGGTCGGTGTTGTTGCCGAAGTTGGCGTTGTCCACCATGCCATACAGGGCCTTCAGGGTGATGGGGCCCATGGCATAGGCGCCGTTCAGCGCGTAGGACTTGCGCTTCTTGGCCGCACCGTCGACCTTGACGTTCTCGTGCAGGAAGCCCACCTTGGCGTCGCCGAAGCTGTAGCCCAGGCCCAGCTTGTAGGCCTTGGTGTCGTTACCCGCGCCAGCCGTGTCCTTGATGTTCTGGTAGGCCAGGGCGCCGAACAGCGGGCCGTTGTTGTACACGCCGGAGAGGGAGTAGCCGTCCATGGTATCCCTGGGGGCGGCGTCGTTGGTCATCATGATGTTGCCGGCGAAGGTGAAGCCGGACATGTTGGGGGAGATGTAGGCCACGGTCTGGGGAGCACGGTTGTCCATGGCATTCATCAGCAGCTCGACGCCGTTCGCGCGGCCCAGGTTGTAGTCACCGACGGTGTCGGCGAACAGGTCCAGGGGACCGGTGCTGCTCTTGTAGGCGGAGTCATGCCGGCCACCCAGCACGGTACCGAAGCCGCCGGCCAGACCGACGTAGGTGTTGCGCATGCCCCAGGTGGTGCCGCCGATGGCACCGGCGCCGCCGGCGTTGGCACCGCCGTCCAGAGCGGATTCCACCTGCCAGATGGCCTTCAGGCCACCGCCCAGGTCCTCGCTACCCTTGAAGCCGATGCGGCTGAAGTTGCTCACCACGGAAGGGGTATAGGACACGTTGGCACCGCCACCACCCGTGGGGGTGTTGTCGTAGTCCTCGATGGCGACGTTGATGATGCCGTACACATCCACGTTGGAAGTGGCGGCGAAGGCGGGGGCGGCGAAGACACCGGCAACGGCCAGGGCGATCAGGGATTTTTTCATCTTGATACTCCTATCAGGTTAATGAAACTTTTCCCGGCGGGGCTTTGGCTTGTGCCTCCACCCCTGGGGGGGACTGCTCCTTAAGAACCTCTCGCGGAGAAGCTGGAGCGCATTGTGCATAAAGTTCTTGAGTCAGGCCAAGTTACGGCACAATGCGCAAGCATTTATTGTGATGTGCCGTTGCGGGCACGCCACAGGCATCCCCGCCCGGGCATGTCGTCTCAGGCCTGCGCGAACAGGCGCGCCAGTTCCGCTCCCGGCTCGGGCGCACGCATGAAGGCCTCACCCACCAGAAAGGCATGCACCTGGTGCCGGCGCATGCGCGCTACATCGGCGGGGGTGAGGATGCCGCTTTCGGTCACGACGATGCGGGTTCCTCCTTCACCCCCGTCCGCATGTGTGGGGTGCGCACCGACGCGCGGCAGCAGCGCCAGGGTGGTCTCCAGGCTCGTGGCGAAGGTGCGCAGGTCGCGGTTGTTGATGCCCATGAGGGGCGTGGCCAGCTGCAGGGCCGCCGCCAGTTCCGCGCCATCATGGCTTTCCACCAGCACCGCCATGCCCAGCTGGTGAGCCAGGTCCTCCAGCTCCCGCATCCCGGCCACGTCAAAGGCGTCTGCCTCATCCCCTTCCCCGCGAGGGGCGGCGCGTGCGAAGGCCGCGACGATCAGCAGGATGCAGTCGGCCCCCATGGCGCGTGCCTCGTACACCTGGTAGGGGTCGAGCATGAAGTCCTTGCGCAGCACGGGCAGCGCGCAGGCGGCGCGTGCGGCCACCAGGTATTCCGGCGCGCCCTGGAAATACTCCCGGTCGGTGAGCACGGACAGGCAGGCCGCCCCACCACGCGCATAGCTGGCGGCGATCTCCGCCGGCCGGAAGTCGGCGCGGATCACGCCCTTGCTGGGGCTGGCCTTCTTGATCTCGGCGATGACCGCGGCCTGGCCGGCGTCGATACGGGCGCGCAGGGCGCCGACGAAGTCCCGCGGGGGCGGGGCGCGCAGGGCATCGGCGCGCACTACTTCCAGGGGCCGGACCCGGCGGGCGGCGGCCACCTCGTCCCGCTTGCGGGCCAGGATCTTTTCGAGGATGTCGGACATGGTTCTTCCTTGCGGGCGCCCCGTCCGCGCGGACGGGACGGTCAGGCTTCCTCCATGCGCACACGTGGGGCGATGGCGGTGAGCAGTTCATAGGCCAGGGTGCCGGCGGCGGCGGCCACGCGTTCCACGGGCAGGCCATCACCCCAGAGCGTGACTGGGCTGCCCACCTGGGCGCCGCGCACCGGGCTCAGATCCACGCAGAGCATGTCCATGGAGACCCGGCCCAGGAGGCGGGTGGTCTGGCCCGCCACCCGTACCGGGGTGCCGGTGGGGGCATGGCGGGGATAGCCGTCGGCATAGCCACAGGCGACGATGCCCACGCGCATGTCCTGCTCGGCCCGGTAGGCGAAGCCGTAGCCCAGACCCTCGCCCCGACGCACCGTCTGCACAGCGATGAGGCGGCTTTCCAGATGCATGGCGGGCAGCAGGCCCAGGGCCGCGCCGTCCTGGTCCGGGAATGGAGAGGCGCCGTAGAGCAGTATGCCGGGCCGCACCCAGTCTGCGTGCGTCTCCGGATAGCGCAGCAGGGCGGCGGAGTTGGCCAGACTCACGGGCCAGGGGCTGTTTGCCTGGGCGGGGTCTGCGACAGGCGTCGGCACCGGAGGGGCCGGGAGCGCGCGCCTGAAGACGGCCAGCTGCCCGGCCACCCCCACCGCCGGGTCGTCGGCGCAGGCGAAGTGGCTCATGAGGGTGATGCCGGCCACCTGGGGCAGATCCGTCAGGCGGCTCAGGGCATCCGCCACGCGTCCGGGCGGGATACCCAGGCGATGCATGCCGGTATCCACCTTGAGCAGCACGTCCAGGCGTTGCCCCGACCGGGTGCGGGCCAGGATGTCCACCTGGTCGAGGCGGTGCAGCACGGGGCGCAGGCGCAGGCGGGCGATCTCCGACAGTTCGTCGGGGCTGAAAAAACCCTCCAGCAGGACGATGGGGTGGGTATAGCCCTGGGCGCGCAGGCATGCAGCCTCCTCCAGGCTCACCACGGCGAAGCCGTCGGCTGCACGCAGGGCACGGGCCGTGCGCAGCAGGCCGTGGCCGTAGCCATTGGCCTTGATGACCGCCAGCACCCGGGATCCGGGCGCGGCGGCACGGGCCACGCCCAGGTTGTGGGCCAGGGCTGCGGCGTGGATGCGGGCGATCAGGGGGCGGGGCATGGCTTGCGGGCCGGCCGGGCCAGGCCCCGGCGCCCGGTCCCCGGCCCGGCTTCCGACCCATCACGCATCGGACATGCCCACCGCGAAGTTTTCGAAGCGGGTGTATTCGCCCAGGAAGGTGAGGCGCACACTGCCGATGGGCCCGTTGCGCTGCTTGCCGAGGATGATCTCGGCGGTGCCCTTGTCCGGGCTGTCCGCGTTGTAGAGCTCGTCGCGGTAGATGAACAGGATCACGTCTGCGTCCTGCTCGATGGCACCGGATTCACGCAGATCGGACATCACCGGGCGCTTGTTGGGGCGCTGCTCCAGGGAGCGGTTGAGCTGCGACAGGGCGACCACCGGCACCTGCAGCTCCTTGGCCAGGCCCTTGAGGGAGCGGGAGATGTCGGACAGCTCCGTGGCCCGGTTCTCGCCACTGCCCGAGCCAGACATGAGCTGCAGGTAATCGATGACGATCAGGCCCAGCGGCCGGCCGTCCTTGACCTGGCGGGCCAGGCGACGGGAGCGGGCACGCACCTCCATGACGGTGAGGCCCGGTGATTCATCGATATACAGGGCGGCCTCGTTCAGGTGCCCGAGGGCATGCGTGAGACGGGACCAGTCGTCCTCGGCGATGCGGCCGGTGCGCAGCTTGTGCTGGTCCAGACGGCCGACCGAGCCCAACAGGCGCATGACCAGTTGCGAGGCCCCCATCTCCATGCTGAACACGGCCACGGAGTATCTGCCACCCAGGGCGACGTTTTCGGCGATGTTCAGGCTGAAGGCGGTCTTGCCCATGGAGGGACGGCCGGCGACGATGATCAGGTCGCCGGGTTGCAGGCCCGAGGTCTTGGCGTCCAGATCGGTGAAGCCCGTGGCCAGGCCGGTGACCTCGCTGGGGTTGTCGCGGTTGTAGAGCTCGTCGATGCGCGTCATGGCCTCCACCAGCAGGGGCTCCATGGCCTGGAAACCCTGACTGGCCTTGGCACCTGCCTCCTTGATCTCGAACACCCGCGCCTCGGCCTCGTCCAGGATCTGGCTGGCGGAGCGTCCGCCCGGATTGAAGGCGGATGCGGCGATACCCGTGCCCACCTCGGCCAGCTTGCGCAGCACGGCCCGCTCGCGCACGATCTCGGCATAGCGGCGGATGTTGGCGGCGGAAGGCGTGTTCTGCGCCAGGGCGGCCAGATAGACCAGGCCGCCGATCTCGTCCAGGGCACCCAGGGACTCCAGCGCCTCGGCCACGGTCACCACGTCGGCAGGCTTGTTGTCCTCGATCAGGCGCATGATCTGGCGCCAGATGGCCCGGTGATCGGCGCGGTAGAAATCCTGCTCGACGATGAGATCGGCGGCGCGCTCCCAGGCGCTGTTTTCCAGCAGCAGGCCGCCCAGCACGGACTGTTCCGCCTCCACGGAATGGGGCGGCAGGCGCAGCGCAGTGAGTTCCGGATCGAAGCTGGGGGCCATGCGACGCGAAGACGGATGAAAGAAGGATTCTAGCCGAAGAAAAGGCAAGGGCCGCTCGCGCGGCCCCGTCCGGTTTCCGCCCGTCCCCGCAGGGACGGGACACGCCGGTTCAGCCCTCGCCCACCACCGTCACGCCGATCTCGCAGGAGACATCGGTGTGCAGGGACAGGGTCACGGAATACTCGCCCACGGCCTTGAAGGGGCCCTCGGGCATGCGCACCTCGCCCTTGGCCACGGCATGGCCGGCGGCACCCAGGGCCTCGGCGATGTCTGCATGGGTGACGGAGCCGAACAGGCGGCCATCCACGCCCGCCTTCTGGCGCACCGTGACGTTGAATCCGGCGAGGGCCTCGGCGCGGGCCTGGGCAGCGGCCAGCTTGGCGCCGGCCTGCTGCTCCAGCTCGGCCTTGCGCGCCTCGAACTCGGCGATGTTGGCCTTGTTGGCGCGCTTGGCCAGGCCTTGGGGGATGAGATAGTTGCGCGCGTAGCCGTCCTTGACCCGCACCACGTCGCCCAGGCTGCCCAGCTTGCCCACTTTGTCCATCAGGATGATTTCCATGTCGCGCTCCCGGTCAGCCGCTGTGTTTGTCGGTATAGGGCAGCAGGGCCAGGAAGCGTGCGCGCTCGATGGCGGTGGAGAGCTGACGCTGGTAACGGGCCTTGGTGCCGGTGATGCGGGCGGGAATGATCTTGCCCTGCTCGTTGATGAAATCCTTCAGGACTTCCACGTCCTTGTAGTCCACCTCCTTCACCTTCTCGACAGTGAAGCGGCAGAACTTCTTGCGCCGGAACAGGGCACCGCCGTTGGGGTTCCTGGGACGGGGCTTGCGCTTGATGAAAGCCATGTTGACTACTCCTCTATGAAACGAAGGACCGCCCCGGGGTTCGTCGCGCCCCCCGGAGATGGAAGCCGCGTGGCGGATGCCTGGAGGCCCTTCAAAAGTCCAAATTCGGTTACATGCAGCTCGAGCTGATTGCCCTGCGTGCCGCGGCGATCGAGAAAGCCGGTGAACCTGAGTTCACTGCCCGGGGCCTGCGCCGCCAGGGTCTCGGCCACCGGGCCAAAGGCCACCAGCTCCGTCTCCAGCCGCACCTGCCGTAGGCGCCCTGCTTCCGCCTGCTCGCCCTGGTGGGCGACGCGCACGCGCAACATGGCGATGCCCGCGGGGGTGCGACGCAGTCCGGTATGGTCCAGCAGCTGGGCGGTCAGCGCGAAGCGGTTCAGGCGGCGGCTTCCGTGGCGGCGCCCTGGGGGGCCATCAGGTTGCGCGCCTTCTCGCCCTTCATCATGGGCGAGGGCGTGGTGACGGCCGCGTCGCGCACCAGGGTGAGATGGCGCAGGATGGCGTCGTTGAAGCGGAAGCCGTGCTCCAGCTCGTCCAGGGTCTCCTGATCGCACTCGATGTTCATCAGCACGTAGTGGGCCTTGTGCATCTTCTGGATGGTGTAGGCCAGCTGCAGGCGGCCCCAGTCCTCCAGACGGTGCACATGTCCGCCGCGTGTCGCGATCTGGGACTGGTAGCGCTCCACCATGGCGGGCACCTGCTCGCTCTGGTCCGGGTGGACGAGGAAGACGATCTCGTAATGACGCATGGCATCTCCTTTTGGGCGAAGGCCGCCCCCGTGCGTCCGGGATGCGGCAAGGGAAAGAACAGGCCCGCGCGGTTTTCCGGGCGGGCCTGGGAAGATGTGAAATTCTATTGAAGGATCAGGCGGATAGCAAGATCGGGAGGGCGGGCCCGACAGCGGCCACCGGCCACGGCCGTCTTCAGTCCTGGCGGACTAGACCACGCAATCCACGTGATAGCGGGTCGTACCGTTCTCGCGCGCCTTCACCAGACCGTGCACGTCGGTCTCGAAGCCGGGGAAGCGTTCGTTGAACTCGCGGGTGAAGCGCAGGTAGCGCACGATGGAGGCATTGAAGCGTTCCCCCGGGATGAGCAGAGGGATGCCCGGGGGATAGGGGGTCAGGAGTATGGCGGTGATGCGTCCCTCCAGGTGGTCGATTTCCACCCGTTCGATCGCCTTGTGTGCCATCCGGGCGAAGGCATCGGCGGGCTTCATGGCCGGGGCGATCTCGGAGACATACATCTCCGTGGTCAGGCGGGCCACGTCGTTGGCCTTGTAGACGTCATGGATCTGGCGGCACAGGTCACGCAGGCCCACACGCTCATAGTTGGGCTGCTTGGCCACGAACTCGGGCAGGATCTTCCACAGCGGCTTGTTCTGGTCGTAGTCGTCCTTGAACTGCTGCAGCTCGGTGACCATGGTGTTCCAGCGGCCCTTGGTGATGCCGATGGTGAACATGATGAAGAAGGAGTACAGGCCGCACTTCTCCACGATGATGCCGCGCTCGGCCAGGTACTTGGTGACGATGGCGGCGGGGATGCCCCAGTCGGCGAAGGCGCCGTCCACGTCCAGGCCCGGGGTGATCACCGTGGCCTTGATGGGGTCCAGCATGTTGAAGCCAGGCGCCAGCTCGCCGAAGCCGTGCCAGCGCTCGCCGGGCTTGAGCATCCAGGCCTCCCACTCCTCGATGCCTTCTTCCGACAGGTCGGCCGGGCCCCAGACCTGGAACCACCAGTCCGTGCCCAGCTCGGTATCCACCTTGCGCATGGCCCGGCGAAAATCCAGGGCCTCGGCGATGGACTCCTCCACCAGGGCGGTACCGGCAGGTTCCTCCATCATGGCCGCCGCCACGTCGCAGGAGGCGATGATGGCGTACTGTGGGCTGGTGGAGGTGTGCATGAGATAGGCCTCGTTGAACACGTCCCGGTCGAGTCTGCGCAGCTCCGAGTCCTGCACCAGAATTTGGGAGGCCTGCGACAGGCCGGCCAGCAGCTTGTGCGTGGACTGGGTGGAGAACACGATGGATTCCCGGCAGCGGGGCCGGCTCGCGCCGATGGCGTGGTAGTCGCCATAGAAGTCGTGGAAGGCGGCATGCGGCAGCCAGGCCTCGTCGAAGTGCAGGGTATCGATCCTGCCGTCCAGCAGTTCCTTGATCTCCTCCACGTTGTAGAGGATGCCGTCATAGGTGGACTGGGTGATGGTCAGCACCCGCGGCTTGGCGTCCTTGTCCGCGAAGGGATGGGCGGTGATCTTCTTCCTGATGTTCTTCCACTCGAACTCGGACTTCGGGATCGGCCCGATGATGCCGTAGTGGTTGCGCGTGGGCATCAGGAATACGGGGATGGCCCCGGTCATGATGATGGCGTGCAGGATGGACTTGTGGCAGTTGCGGTCCACCACCACCACGTCCCCCGGGGCCACGGTGGAATGCCAGACGATCTTGTTGGAGGTGGAGGTGCCGTTGGTGACGAAGAACAGGTGATCGCAGTTGAAGATGCGCGCCGCATTGCGCTCGCTGGCGGCCACGGGCCCGGTGTGGTCCAGCAGCTGGCCCAGTTCCTCCACGGCATTGCACACATCGGCGCGCAGCAGGTTCTCGCCGAAGAACTGATGGAACATCTGCCCTACCGGGCTCTTGAGAAAGGCCACCCCCCCGGAATGGCCGGGGCAGTGCCAGGAATAGGATCCATCGGCGGCGTACTGGGTGAGGGCGCGGAAGAAGGGGGGTGGCAGGGAATCCAGATAGGCGTTCACGTCCCGCTTGATGGTGCGGGCGATGAACTCCGGGGTGTCCTCGTACATGTGGATGAAACCGTGCAGCTCCCGCAGCACGTCGTTGGGGATGTGCCGGCTGGTGCGCGTCTCGCCGTAGAGGAAGATGGGGATGTCCCGGTTGCGGAAGCGGATCTCCTCCACGAAGGCCCGCAGCCCCGCGATGGTGGCCTGCGCCTCCTCGCCGGCGAACTCCTCGTCGTCCACCGACAGGATGAAGGCCGAGGCCCGGCTCTGCTGCTGGGCGAAGGAGGCCAGGTCGCCATAGCTGGTGACCCCCAGTACCTCCATGCGCTCGTCCTCCAGGGCCTTGGCCAGGGCACGAATGCCCAGGCCGGAGGCGTTCTCCGAGCGGAAATCCTCGTCGATGATGATGACCGGGAAGTGGAAACGCATGGCGGGAACCGGGAAACGGGAAACGGGAGGCGCGAAGAATAGCCCCATTTCTACTTTTCCACCCGCCCCCCGGTGCCCGGTTCACGGCCCCCACGCATTGCCCTGCCCGGGAAGGCACGCGGAGACACGCCGATGCAGGGGTGATGTCCCGGAAGATTCCTCACTGCGTTCGGAATGACAGGCCCCGGCGCAGGGCATGGCAGGCTGCCGGCGTTCGAAATGGCAAGACGGCCTCAGGCCCGTCGCACCCCTGTCATCTCGACCGGCGGGAGAAATCCTGTGTCGGTGTCCCCTAGATCTTCGGCAGGGTCACGCCGGTCTGACCCTGGTACTTGCCGCCCCGATCCCTGTAGGAGGTCTCGCACACCTCGTCGCTCTGGAAGAACAGCATCTGGGCCACGCCCTCGTTGGCATAGATGCGGGCCGGCAGGGGGGTGGTGTTGGAGAACTCCAGGGTCACGTGGCCTTCCCACTCGGGCTCCAGGGGGGTGACGTTGACGATGATGCCGCAGCGCGCGTACGTGCTCTTGCCCAGGCACACCACCAGGACATCGCGGGGAATGCGGAAATATTCCACCGTGCGCGCCAGGGCGAAGGAGTTGGGCGGGATGATGCAGGAATCGCCCTTCACCTCGACGAAGCTGGCGGGGTCGAAGTGCTTGGGGTCCACCAGGGTGTGGTTGAGATTGGTGAACACCTTGAATTCATTGGCGCAGCGCACGTCGTAACCGTAGCTGGAGGTGCCGTAGGACACGATCCTGCGGCCGTCGGCCTGCTTGACCTGCCCCGCCTCGAAGGGCTCGATCATGGTGTGTTCCGCCGCCATGCGGCGGATCCACCTGTCGGATTTGATGCTCATACCTCGGGAACCGGGAATGGTGGAACGGGAAGCGCACGATACATCAAGGCGTCCGCCTTTTCCCGTTCCGGACATCTCTTTCCAGTGATGGGCGGCGCAGCTCAGTTCTGAATGACGATGCTGGGGAACTTGGAACTGTGATCCACGGCCAGGTCACCCACCTTCACCGCCACGCGCCGGGCGATCTGGCGATAGATCTGCGCGATGCGGGAATCCGGTGCCGCCACCACGGTGGGGTTGCCGCTGTCGGCCTCCTCGCGGATGCGGATGTCCAGCGGCAGCCCACCCAGAAACTCCACGCCATAGTCCTTGCACATGCGTTCGCCGCCGCCCTCGCCGAAGATGCGCTCTTCATGGCCGCAGTTGGAGCAGATGTGCAGGCTCATGTTTTCCACCACGCCCAGGATGGGCACCCCCACCTTTTCGAACATCTTCAGCCCCTTGCGCGCATCGATGAGGGCGATGTCCTGGGGAGTGGTGACGATGACCGCGCCGGTGACGGGCACACGCTGGGCCAGGGTGAGCTGGATGTCGCCGGTACCCGGGGGCAGGTCCACCACCAGATAGTCAAGTTCCTTCCAACTGGTCTGGTTGAGCAACTGCTCCAGGGCCTGGGTGACCATGGGGCCGCGCCACACCATGGGGGTCTCCACGTCGATGAGGAAGCCGATGGACATGGCCTGCAGGCCGTGTCCATACATGGGCTCCAGGCTCTGGCCGTCCGTGGACTCGGGCCGGCCGGTGATGCCCAGCATGGTGGGCTGGGAGGGGCCGTAGATGTCGGCATCGAGCATGCCCACGCGGGCGCCTTCGGCAGCCAGGGCCAGGGCCAGGTTGACGGCGGTGGTGGACTTGCCCACCCCACCCTTGCCGGAGGATACGGCGATGATGTTCTTCACACCCGGGATCAGCTTCACCCCCTTCTGCACGCCATGGGCCACCACCTTCCAGGTGACGTTGGCGGTGGCCGTGGCGCCGGTGGCGGCCTTGATCCTGTCTTCCACCATGGCCTTGATCTCGGCGATGACGGTCTGCGCGGGATAGGGCAGAACCACGTCCAGACTCACCCCGTCGCCACCCACCTTGATGTTCCTCACGGACTTGGTGGCGATGAAGTCCTTCTGGGTATTGGGGTCAATGAGTTCTTTCAGGGCGCCTTGCACCTGTTGCTCGGATACGGACATGGTTTACCTCGGTTGAATGGAAAATCGGGCCAGGCAGGCCAAACGCTGGTCAGTTGAAGGCGTATCCGGGCATTTCAAGCCCGACGCACGATAAGTTGATTATTTTACTGGGCTATTCACGTTGCGCAGCCTACCCGGTCGGGTAGGCCCGCCTATTCACAAATATCCAGACGGCCATCCTTCCAGCACAGCCTGCGTGCCTTGCCAGCAGACCTGGCGGCGGGGGCCTTGCCTGCCTGGGCGGGTTTGCGCGCGCTGGGCTTGGCCTTGGACTTGCCTGCGGACTTGGCCGCCGGCCTGGTCGGTGTCGCGCGCGCGCCGGCGGCCGGTTGCGTAGCCGCGCCGGCGGCCTGGTCCGACACCGGGCTGGCGGCAACTGCAGCCGACATGGGCGCGGCCGCCTGGGGCGATACCGCCGGCGGCATGGGGGTTTGCGCTGATCCACCCTCCTGCAGGTCCATCCCGGACGCAGACGCGGTGTCGGCGGGCGGCTGGGGCGTCGGCCCGGTGGCGGGATCCGCCGTCCGTGCAGCCGCCGCATCTCCCATCTCTGCCGCATTGGTGGATTCGTCGGGTGCCGCGGGAGGCGCAGGTGTGGAGGAGGCGTCCGCGACCTCCGGCACCGGGGCCCCGGCGGCGGGTACCTTGGCGGCAGGCCGCTGCGCGTCCGTCCCGGGGCCGGTGCTCACGGCGGTATCCGCCGCGGCCGGGGCCTTGACCGCCGGAACCTGCTGCGGCACGGGCCACATCCAGAAAGGCAGGGGGAAAGGGATGGCGCCGGGGGGAAACTGGGGCTGGGGCTGCGCCGGCATGGGCAAGGGCAACCCCCACCAGGGCACGAAGGCCGCCGAGGCCGGCGGCCAGGCCGTGTTCTGCTGCGCCCACACCTGACCCGCCAGCAAGCCGGTCACCAGACAGACAAACAATCTCTTGCTCACGTACACGCTCCCTGATGGGGGTGGTAGGCCACCAGTTTGAGTGCGGGCACATGTACCCGCAGCGCGGCCACCACCCGGAACATGAGGCCCGGACGGTGTTGCAGGGTGACCCATAACACCCGGATGGACAGGTTGAAATCGGCGAAGACCACGGCATCGCCAAAACGTGCCAGCACTCCGCGAATGACCCGCTGAACGGCGTCCATCTCACTCCGCGAACGGCCCTTCAGGCCCGGGGCCAGCATCATGAAATCCGCGTAGGCCCGCCCCGCCCCGTCCCGCTTGGGTACCACCTTCCACAGGGGTTCCGCCCGGTCCCAGGTGGAGGATGCCACCGACGCGTGAGGGGCGCGGGGCACCAGGTCCATGTCGTGGCCGGCTCGGTCCCGGGTTCAGCTGCCCAGGTGCGCGCCCAGTTCGGCGAAGGTGCTGGCCACACCCTCCACCTCCAGCAGGGTGTTGAGCTGCCGGTTGATCTGGGACACAGAAAACATGCCGCGCAGACACTGGGCCTGATCCAGGGTGCGTTCCACCACCAGGGCATGCTGTCGGCCGTGGGCCTTGAGGGTGGCCACCACATCGCCCACGCAGGCCATCTGCAGGTCCTCGATGTCCAGTACCTCCAGGCGCTCACGCGGTGTCATGATGTCCTTGACCAACACATCGGAATGACGGATGCCCTGGGTCTGCACCACCTGCATGGGCTTCTCTCCCGTCAGATCGGTGGCGGTAATCAGGCCGAGGATGTGGTTCATGTCATCGACCACCAGCAGCATGCGCACACCCCGGTGGATCATCTTCTCGCGCGCCGCCTCGATGGTCTCCAACGGGAAGATGGTGTAGGCGGTCACCACCTTGAAGTCCGTCATGACGCTGGCCATGGGGTCGTCCAGGCTGACCCGCTCTGGCAGGGCCTGCCGCGGCTTGTGGAACGAGGTCCCCTTCTGCATGGGGGCGCTGGGAATGACGCTGTAGGTTCGGTTCATGGCTAGTCGACAGTGGCTTGCATCAACTCTGGCGGGAGCCCTGCATGCGCGCCACCAGCTGATAGGGGTGGCGGCCACGGCCATGCTCGGCGGGCTCGTGGTTCAGCAGCAGGAAGCGTTCCAGCTCGCTCAAGGCCAGACGATAGACCTCGCGCTTGAATTCCACCACCTGCTCCGCGGGTTCCCAATAATCACTCCAGCGCCAGGCATCGAACTCGGGATGCACGCTGGCACGCAGGCTCACGTCGCAGTCCCGGCCCACCAGGCGCAGCAGGAACCAGATCTGCTTCTGGCCCCGGTAATGACTGCGCCACTGACGCCGCACCCAGTGTTCTGGCACGTTATAGCGCAGCCAGTTGCGCGTGCGCCCCAGGACACGCACATGCGCCCGGGCCAGCCCCACTTCTTCCATCAGTTCCCGGTACATGGCTTCCTCGGGCGACTCGCCATGCTTGATGCCGCCCTGGGGAAACTGCCAGGCGTCCTGACGCACGCGCTTGCCCCAGAAGACCTGGTTGCGCGCGTTGCACAGGACGATGCCCACATTCGGCCGGTAACCGTCTCGATCGATCATGGCCGCCTCGAATAAATGCTCAACCGGCAAGGATTTTCCCATCCTCGCACCCAGATTGAAAGCCGCTCCCACCCCGGCCGGATCAGAGCAGGAAACCGCTGCGGCTCGTAGGGTTCCAGTTGCGCAGACGCATCAGGAAGTCCTCCATTTCCAGGCCCAGGGCACTCTCCAGGGTCCGGGCGCGCTGGCTGAGCACCGTCAGGGACATGTCCGGCAGGGGGGGGCGGAAGGCGAAGACGATGACATTGCCCTTGCGTTCCGCGGGCAGGCGCAACAGGGCATCGCCGAATGCCTGGCCCAGACGCGCGAGATAGGCCGGGAAGGACCTGTCCGAGCCCCACAGATTGAACGCCGCCAGGCCACCGGCACGCAACATGGCCAGGCAGTCCGTGTAGAAGGCCACACTGGCCAGGTCCTCGACGATGCGCCGGGCATCGTAGCCGTCCACGAGCAGCACATCCTGACTTTGCGGGTGCTCCCGCACATAGGCGGCGCCATCCTGCAGCCGCACCGTCAGGCGCTCATCATCGGGCGGCAGGGCGAAAAAGGCGCGCGCGGCCCCCACCACCTCCGGGTTCACCTCCAGGGCCGTGAGCCGCGCATCGGGCAGGTGACGATGGACGAATTTGGCCAGGGAGCCGCCTCCCAGCCCTATGAGGGCCATGTCCCGGGGTTCGGGACGAAGCAGCAGGCAGGCCATCATGGCGCGGGTGTATTCCAGCTCCAGGTACCAGGGATCACGGATGCGCATGGCGCTCTGCACTGCCGGTCCACCCAGGTGCAGGCTGCGTACGCCGTGCCTTTCGCTGATCTCGACCGGGGCGTGGCCCACCCCCTGGCCGCTGCGGCGCTTGAAGAAACCCATGCGGACTCAGGCCCCTCGCGTCGCCAGCCAGGCATCCAGGGCGGCCCCTTCCAGCGGCGGACACAGGTAGTCACCCTGGGCCTGGTCGCAGCCCCAGGCCGCCAGGCATTGCCAGATCTCCGGGGTGTCCACGCCATCCGCCAGGGCGCTCCACCCCAGGTTGTGGGCCAGGGCGATGCCGGCCCTGACCAGGGCGGCATCCCGGGCCGAAGCCGGCAGACGTGACACATGCTCACGCTCGATCCTCAGGGCCCGCAGCGGCAGGCGGGCAAGCTGGCCCAGGCCGGGAAGGTCCGTACCAAAACCGACGACACACAGTTCCACCCCCAGGTCGGCCACGGCGGACACCACGCCCGGGTCCGTCGCCACGTCATGCGGCGGCGCATGCGCGCGGATTTCCAGGGTGAGGGCCGGGGCTGCCAGACCGTGGCGGGTCAGGGCGTTGGCGATGTATTCCACCACCACGTGATTTTCCAGGCTGCGGGCGGGCAGGGGCACGGCCATGCCCCAGGCTCGGCCCGCCGCGTGCCAGACGGCGGCCTGAGCGGCTCCGGTATCGATGCACCAGCGCGCCAGGGGGTCGACCAGGGTGGATTGCTCGGCAAGCTGGAAGAGCGTGTGCGTCGGGATGCACCCATGCACGGGATGACGCCACAGCACTCGCAGCGCGCAGGCCTGGATCCGGCCATCCCGCAGACATGCGCGGGGCTGATAGGTGGCCACCAGAAGACCCGCGTCGAGGGCCTCGCGCAGGTCGCGCTGCAAGGCCAGATAATGGCGGGCCTCGGTCTCGAAGGCCGCCTGCCAGACCACATGCTCCCCCAGGGTATGCGTGCCGCGCTGCATGGCCTGTTCCGCGCGATACAAAAGCAGCGCCGCCTGTTCGCCGTCGTCAGGGGCCACGGCGCTGCCCAGACGCAGGCCCAGGTCGTAATGCAGACCCTGCCACTCCACCGGCACCTCCAGCACGGCACGTACACGCACTTCCCAATCATCCCGATCCATGCCCTCCGCCAGGGGCGCGTAGAAGGCAAAACGCTCGCCCCCCAGGCTGGCCGCCTGCCAGTCCCGCCGGCCCTGGATGCGCTGGGCGACGACCTGCAGCAGGGCATGCGCCGTGTCCCAACCCAGGCGCACGCGCAGGGTGCTCAGCCGGGTCAGGCCAGCCACCAGCATCACTGCCCTCTTTGCGCCGAACGCGGCACGTTCGGCCTCTACCCGTCGCACCAGGGCATCGCGGTCGAGCAGGCCGGTCTCGCGCTCCGGCCCTTCGGGGTCCGTTGGCAAGGTCGGCAGGGAGGGGCCCATGCGCCCGGGTACCAGACCGACCGCCAGCACGCCGAGCGGCAGCGCCACGGCGGCAAGGACCAGCAGACGATCGCGCAGCCCGCCGTAGGGCGCCATGGCCGCATCACGGGCGAAGGTCAGCACGGCCGCGGCCTGCTGGCGCGCGGCGACATCCAGCATGTGCACCTCGAACCAATAGGCCGAGTCTCCCAGCCGCAGGCCGTGCATGCCGGTCGGCGCGCCGGGCATGCGCGCCAGCCCGGCTGCCAGCTCCCGGCGCCGGGCGGACGGCATGGAACTGGCCAGCGGCAGGGACCACGCCTCGCCGCTGTGCGTGAAACTCACATCCGTGCCCGTCCTGTCCCGGTACTCCAGCGCCAGGGCATCATCCAGGACCTTCCCCAGTACCAGCCAGGCCACGGGCCGTGGTGCCATCACCGGCACCAGCACCAGCTGATGGACCTGCCCATCGATGCGCGCATAGGCCGATGCCGGGTCCGGGTCCTGCGTCACCCGCGGCATGGGCAAGCCCGGGAAGGACTGCCCGAGGGCGTGCGGAATACGCCCCCGGACCAGCAGGCGCCCGTCCAGGGACAGCAGCACGGCCAGATCGATCTGCGGATGTGTGGCCGCGCGCGCCAGCAGTTCCTCCATGACGTCCTGGTCGGCGCTTGCCACCACCCGCCGGAAAGCCGCGCCGCGCGCCAGGGCCTCGGCCGCCTGGCGCAGGCGTGACAGGCGCTGGGCCTGATCCTGGACGATGATCTGCCCGGCCAGCCTGAAACGCTGTGCCGCCTGCGCGCGCGCCTGCTCCTGGTTGGCCTGCTGAACCGTATACAGCGTCACGACCAGCAGGCCGGCCAGGAGCAGGACGAACAGCAGTACCAGACGGACACGAATGGCGCGCACCGGGGACAAGCGGAATCTCCATGCCATGCAGGCACTTCATTTACGGCAGCTTTCGCATGAACTGAAACCATACCCGCCTGTTCGCGGCGTCATACCGCCGCGAACAGGCGGCGCACCGTTTCCAGATCCTCGACGGTATCCACCCCCGGTGGACTGGGTTGCTCGCTGATCGTCACCGCGATGCGATGCCCATGCCACAGGGCACGCAACTGCTCCAGAGACTCGAAGGTCTCCAGAGCGGGGCGCGCCAGACCCGGGTAGGCCTTCAGAAATCCGACGCGGTAGGCATACAGGCCGATGTGACGCATGACGGGCAGCCCCGCAGGCAGCTGGGCTGCCGGTCTCGCGTCCCAGTCCACCCCCGCCCAGGCATCGCGGGCCCAGGGGATGGGGGCGCGGGAGAAATAGAGGGCGTAACCCTGCCCGTCGGTCACCAGCTTCACCACATTGGGATTGAGCATTTCTCCCAGGTCCCGGATGGGATGGCAGACCGTGGCCATGTCCGCCGCGGCATGGGTGAACAGGGTCCGTGCCGTGGCCTGGATGAGGGCGGGATCGATGAGCGGCTCGTCCCCCTGCACGTTCACCACCACCGTATCGTCGCTCCAGCCCAGCTGGCTGGCCACCTCGGCCAGGCGGTCCGTACCGGAGGCACAGTCCGGCGAGGTCGTCACGGCCGTGTAGCCATGGCTTTCCACGGCCGCCTGTACCGCCGCGTGGTCCGTGGCTGCCCAGACACCGGTGGCGCCGCTCTGCGCAGCCCGCTCCAGCACGCGCACCACCATGGGTTTGCCGGCAATGTCCACCAGGGGCTTGGCTGGCAGGCGGGTAGAGGCATAGCGGGCGGGCACGACCACCAGGAATGGGTACATGACGGGACGCTCCGATGGACCAGGCCGTATTTTGGCCCCCGGCCCCTCAAGTTGCCAGGTCCGGGTTCGATAACCCGGGGGCATGAAGCTTGCATCCGCCTCCCCATCCCCTTCCACGCCTCAGGCCCTGGGGCGTGGCCTCGGCCTGCCCCTGAGGATGGCCATGCTGGTATTCATCGGTCTCATGCTGGCGCTCATCGGCCATGCCATCTGGCAGATCCACGATCTGGGCGAACAGATGCGCGGAATCGTGGAAAGTCACAACCGCAAGGTCCAGTTGGCCACGGACCTGCTGGAAGCCACCCATAACCGGCACTCTTCCCTGGTGTATGTCACCCTCATGCGGGACCCCTTCGAACGCGACGAGCGTTTCCAGGCCTTCATCCGCTGGGGCTATGCGGTGGGCAAGGCACGCAACGAGCTGAGAAGCATGCCCCTGAGCGCCTTCGAGCGCAACAACATCGCGCACCAGGACCGGCTGGTGCAGCGGATCATCCAGCTGCAGGAGGAAATCATCGATCTGGCTGCGCGTGAGGAAACGTCCCGCGCCCACATCCACATGGATCAGACATTGCGCCCCCTGAACATGGAATTCACGCGCGTGGTGGAGGACCTGCGCCGCCACGAGCGGGATCTCATCCATGATGCCCTGGTGGCGGCCCGGACCGCGGCCCGCAGCGCCATTCTTCTGCACCTGGGCCTGGGTAGCGTCAGCCTGGCGCTGGCGGGCTTCATCGCCTTGGCCATGCATCGGCTGCTGGCGCGCCATGCCGGCATCATCCAGCGGCAGATGTCCGACCTGCGGGCGGCGGGCCAGCGCCTGGAACACCAAGCCACGCACGATCCGCTGACCGGCCTGGCCAACCGCGCCCTGTTCCGGCGCCGCATGACGGACGAGCTGGAACATGCGCGGCAGGAGGGCTTCATGCTGGGGGTCATGTACCTGGACCTGGACGACTTCAAGCCGGTGAACGACACCCATGGGCATCAGACCGGCGATGCCCTGCTATGTGAAATCGCGCACCGCCTGCGTCAAACGGTGCGCATTGCCGACACCGTGGCCCGCCTGGGCGGTGACGAATTCGCCATCCTGCTGCCCGGCCTGGAAAACCAGGTGCAGTGCGATGCCATGGAGCGCAAGCTGCGGCAGGCCCTGGTCCCGCCCGTGGAGCTCGAGAGCGTGACCCTCGTCCCCAGCGTCAGCCTGGGCTGTGTGCGCTATCCGCAGGATGGCCGCTCCATGGAGGAGCTGCTGCACGCGGCGGACCAGCGCATGTATGCCGCCAAGCATGCGCGCAGGGCGCAGATACTCGCACCCTGCCCCGCACGGGGCTGAGGTCGGCCGACCCCGGGGAGCGTCAGACCGGCGGCAGCCCGGCCGCCAGCACCCCCGCGCCCAGCAGCAGGCTTTCCGTCAGCTCCACGCCCGCGCCCAGGGCATCGCCGCTCATGCCCCCCAGGCGGCGCCGCAGAAAACCGTGCCAGCCCAGGAGCGCCAGGGGGGCCAGCAGCAGGATGGGACAGGCCAGGCTCGCCCCGGCCAGCAGGGCCAGCCAGGACCAGGGTGCCCAGGCCGGGATCCGCCAGGCGAAGCGCTCGCCCAGGCCCGGCTTGATGGGGGGCAGGCCTGCCCACCACAGCACCCCCAGCCGGGCCCAGGCCGGCACCAGGATGAGTGCCCCGTACAGCTCCAGACGGGCAGCCAGCAGGAGCAGCACCAGCTTGCTCAACAGCTGCAGCACCAGGCTCACCACGCCAAACACCCCGACATGCGGATCCGCCAGCACCAGCAAAAAACGCTCCGGCCTGCCATGCGCCGCTCCCAGGGCATCCGCCAGATCGCTCAAGCCATCCAGGTGCAGGGCACCGGTCACCCCCACCCACAGGAGCAGCCCCATCAGGGCACCCAGCCAGGGATCGATGCGGCTGCCCAGCCATACCCCGCCTGCCAGCATGAGTCCCAGCAGCAGACCCACCAGGGGAAACCAGGGCACGCAGCGCGCCAGGGCCTGGGGACTGAAGGAAGCGACCGCCGGGGTGGGCAGGCGGGTGAGAAACTGCAGCGCCAGGATCAGGCCGCGCATGGGTTCAGGGACAGCAGCACGGGGGCTTCCCCCGCCAGCAGCGAGACCTGGAAGTGGGCCGCCGGGGGCAGGGCAATGCGCCAGGCATGGCGGGCCGGCAGGCCCAGCAGCTCCATGAGCAGGACCCTCATGACCCCGGCATGCGTGATCAGCAGGCGATGTCCTCCCACGGCGCCCGCCACACATTCTCTCCAGGCGGCGCGCACCCGCCGGCGCAGTTCGGCCAGGCTCTCGCCCCCTGGCGGGGCCGCACCATCCAGGTGGAAGCGTCGGAAATGCTGCGGGTCGAGGGCCTGGACCTCGACGGTACTCAGGCCCTCCCAGGTGCCGAAGGCACGCTCGCGCAGGTCTGCCACCACGTGCAGGGGCACCCCCCGCCTCCGCGCCCAGGCCCGGGCGAAGTCCAGACAGCGCCGCTGCGGCGAGCTCAACACGGCATCCACCACCGGGGCGTCCAGGCGAGCCAGCACCGCGGTCATGGCGGCCTCGCCCTCGGGACTCAGCGGGTCTTCCAGTATGCCGCGCAGCACATGCGCCCGCCCCTGCACGGCACCATGCCGCAGCACCGTCACGCGCGTAGCCTGGGGTGGCAGTTCAATGGCCATCGTCCACGCCGGCCTGGGCGAAGGTGGCCATGCCGTTGTGCAGGGCACAGGCCAGGCGCAGCAGGGGCAGGGCCACGGCTGCGCCGCTGCCTTCCCCCAGACGCAATTCCAGATCCAGCAGCGGCTGGGCCCGCAGGGCGGCCAGCAGAAGGACGTGTCCGGGCTCCGCCGAGGCGTGGCTGAACAGCAGCCAGTCGCGTGTCCCGGGATTCATGCGGCAGGCCGCCAGGGCGGCACTGCCGGCAATGAAGCCATCCACCAGGGCCGGCAGGCCGGCCTGGGCGCAGGCGATGTAGGCACCCGCCAGCGCGGCGATCTCGAAGCCGCCCACGCAAGTCAGGGCAAGTTCCGGCAGCACGGGGGTCTCGCGCGTGGGGGACACAAGGCCATGCAGCGCCAGGGCCCGGTCGATGAGTGCCGCCTTGTGGGCCACACCGACACTATCCAGTCCGGTGCCCGGCCCCGCCAATTCCCGCCCCGGCCGCCGCAGCAGGGCACAGGCCAAGGCCGCCGCCGGCGTGGTGTTGCCGATACCCATCTCACCGCCGATGAACAGATCCGCGCCCCCTGCCAGGGCCCGCCGCACGGCATCACGGCCCGCCAGCAGGGCGGCCTCACGCTGGTCCGCGCACATGGCGGCGGCGCGCACCAGGTTGGCGGTGCCCGGACCCACCCGTGCGTCGATCACCCCGGGCAGGCAGCCAGACCCCAGGGTGCCCATGTCCACCACTTCCAGGCAGGCACCCACTTCCCTGGCCAGCACGGCTATGGCCGCGCCACCCTGGACGAAATTGGCCAGCATCTGGCGCGTGACGGCCTGCGGGAAGGCGGAGACCCCCTCCTCCGCCACGCCATGGTCGGCGGCGAAGACGGTGATCCAGGGCTGCCGCAGACACGGTCGGGCCACGCCCTGCAGGGCGGCCAGATGGAGGGCCGCGGCCTCCAGCCGGCCCAGGCTGCCCGGAGGCTTGGTAAGCTGGGCCTGATGCCGCCGTGCCGCTTCCGCCGCCTCGTCGTCCGGCACCCGCGCCGGAGCCCTCCACCAGGGGAGCATCATGCAGCCACCTCCTTCAGGCACAGGGGCAAGCCCGCCGCCACGAAGATCACCCGTCGTGCCACGCGTGCCAGGTCCTGGTTGAGGCGGCCGGCCTCGTCCACGAAACGGCGCGACAGTGCCCCCATGGGCACCACGCCCAGGCCCACCTCGTTGGCCACGCAAAAGACCGGCCCCGCCAGGTTCGGGACACCCGTCAGCAGTCTTTCCCGCTCCGTCAGGAAGGTTCCTTCACCCGCTTCCAGCAGATTGGCCAACCACAGGGTGAGACAGTCCACCACCACGCAATGCCCGGGTGTCGTGGCATGTGCCAGAGCATCCGCCAGCAACAGGGGTTCTTCCAGGGTCTGCCAGCTGGCGGGACGCCCGGCACGGTGGTGGGCGATGCGCGCGGCCATCTCCGCGTCACGCGCCTGAGCCGTGGCGACGAACCGCACCGGCAGACCACTGGCCTCGGCCAGGGTCTGGGCATACCGGCTCTTGCCGGAGCGCGCGCCACCCAGGATCAGGGTCAGCACGTCTCGAGCCCGCGGCGAGGCCGGTCATGCATAGGCATGCTCACCCGTCAGGCGGGAGTGCCAGCCGGACACCCCGCGGATCATGCCCTTGCCTCGCCAGCTCCGGCCGCGCCGGATCGATGCCCTGCCGTCAGGCGCGGGCGACGGGCCGCCGGCGCAAGGCCAGGGTGTGCAGCAAGGCGTGTGCCAGGGCCGCCACACCCACGTACAGGGCCATCGCCATGAAAAAGCGCGGCGCGTAATCGACCCAGGTGCGTGCGAACTGGGCCCACGTCGGCTCGGCCACACGCGCGCCCAGCCAGTAGAAGGCGCCGTTGGACAGGGCGAAGGCCAGGAGGGTGGATACCAGCACCGCCCCCGCCAGGGGCGGCAGGGGTGCCGGCGCCGGATGCGCCCGGGCCAGCCAGCGCCCACCCGCCCACAGGCTGAGATGGGCCAGTTGCAGGCCGGCATAGGCCGGTGTCAGGCAGTAGCCGGACACCCCCATCCAGCCGATGGCGGTCAGGTCGATGGCCACGGCCAGCAGCAACAGACCCGGCAGCCAGATGGACGGCAGATACAGACCGGCGAGAAAGAACACGGCCCAGGAGGCATCGGGCAGGTGCAGGGCGTCGCCGAAGTGGTGGAAACGGGTGGCGAGCATGACGGCCATGAGGGTCAGACCGATGAGATTGCGGGCCAGGGGGGGGACGGAGGCGGTCGTGGGGGTGGGCAACATGATTCTCTCCTTGTGCGGATACGGATGCCTGGGCTTCAGGCTGCGAGTGTAACCGTGCGGGGCCGGTGGCAGCCACCCGGGCCCCGGTGCGCTTCATCCTCAAAAGCTGGCCTTCAGGCCGGCACGCCAGTCCCGGCGGAAGTGATAGGGATAGATCACGTCGTCCGCCACCCACAGGCCATTCCTGCGCTGGAACAGGTTGTCCACGGCCAGGAACCATTCCATGCCCTGCCACTGATGGCGCAGGACCAGGCTGGTGGACTGATAGGGCTTTTGCCGCTGGGCATTGTCGTTGTCGAAGTCCGTGGCGGCCCATGCCTTGCTCCGCCAGGTATGCGCCAGCTGCAGCCAGGTGGCCGCGCCCAGGCGGTAGTCGGCGTTCAGGCTGAGGCCATGTCGGGGCACGCCGGGCAGATCCTTGCCATCGTAGGCACCGCCGGCATCGGCCTCCCGATCGATGCGGGCACGTGTGTAGGCATAGTTGAGACCCAGGCCGAGATCCGGCGTCGCCTGCCAGGTATCCTGCAGCTCCAAGCCGTACTTGTGGGTCTTGTCCAGGTTGGTGTTGTAGCTGGTGAGCCAGTTGCCCGTGTCCAGATAATAGATTTCATGGCTGAGTTCGGCGCGATACACGCTCAGCTTGAGGCGGTTGACAGGAGTGGCATGGTTCAGTCCCAGGTTCAGGGTGCGGCTGAGGGCGGGGCGGATGAAGCCGTTGAACCCGCCGCCGAAGGTGAAGAAGCGATCGACGTCCGGCGCCTGGAAGGCGCGATTCAGGTTGGCGAACAGGGAAAGGCGATCATGCACCTGCCGGTTGATGCCCACATCCCAGGCCGTGAGGTCATGGCCGGCCTGGCTGCCGGCCCCCGCCAGGGGGGTGTAGCCATAGTCCACGTCTTCACGCCGGATGCCAGCGGACAGTGTCGTGTCGCGCAGACGATACAGGCCCTGCACGTACCAGGCACTGTTGCGCTTGCGCGTGTGGTCCGTGCCGCTATGGCGTCGGCCCTCGAAGCGCTGCGCCCCCAGCAGCAGATCCAGGCGCTCGCCGCTGTGCCCCAGGCTCAGATCGCTGCCGACATACTCGTAATCCGGCCGCCAGAACGGGTTGTAATTCATCAGGCGATCCTCCCGGCCATGGCTGGCGCGCAGGCGCCAGCCATGGGGCAGGGCGAAATCCCCGCGCAGGCGCCAGGTGTCGCTGTCCAGGCGCAGACGGTTGTAGGCGTTGACCGGGGACGTGTAGAGGTTGCTGCCAAGCTGGCCCGGGTTGGCCAGGAACTGGGCCTGGCTCAGGTAGTTGACATAGCGCGTATCGATGTGGTCTCGGCCGCCCTCGATGCCCAGGGCCACCCCCCGCACCGGCCGCGCCTCCAGCTCTCCATGCCAGCCGTGCTGGCGCGACTCGTCACGATGCCCGGTGGGGTCCATGGCGCTGTGGCCCTCGTCGGCCTGGGCATCGATGCTGGCCTGCAGGCTGACCCGGGGCCGATGCAGGCCCGCTGCCAGGCTGCCCGTGCGCTGGCCGCGGTTGCCGCCGGCAACGGCAACGCTCGCCCCGTCCCGCTTGCGGCGCATGATCTGGATGGCGCCGGCGGTGGCGCCGTCTCCGAACAGCACCGAACCGCTGCCCTTGGTGATCTCGATGCGCTCGATGTCTTCCAGGGGGATGGCGCCGATGGCCTGAGGCACCATGTCGAGGTTGTTGAGGCGCCGCCCGTCCAGGGAAATGGCGATGTTCTGATAACCATCGCCGATGCCGTAGCCCCGCATGTCCAGCTTGGGCGTGAAGCGGTTGCCATAGCTGGGCATGACGTGCAAGGAGGTATGCCGGCTCAGGTAGTCCATGAGGGAGGTGGCGCCGGAGGCCTGGAGCATGGTCCGGGTATGCACTTCCGAGGCATAGGGGGCCGCCACGTCCGGCATGGGGATGCGCGTGGCGGTCACCAGGACCTCTCCCAGCGTGGGCAGGGGTGCGGGTTGAGAAGAGCGTGTCTCGGCCCGGATGGGCAGGGCGGACAGGCCGGTGAGGAGGATGGCCAGGGTGGCGCGTTGCATGCTGTGTCCCTTTTCGGTACCCGGCGTCCCCGCCGGATAGACTGAATAAAGCGGGCCGAAAAAGGTCTGCAACCGATGTCGTCAACGCCGCCTCCCGCAGCCCGCACCTGCCTCGGGCCGGTCTCCGGGCTTGCGCATGAGGCCGTTCGCCTTCCCGTCCGGGGACAGTGGCGTATGGAACGGCCGTTGGGCGCTTACCGTTGCGGGGGCAGCACAGGCATTGGAAGGATCCGCACCTGTTTCCCGTTTCACCCCGTTTGCACGGGGCACCTGAAGCAGGCGTGATTGTGGGTGGTATCTGCGGCCGTGGCCATCCCCCCTTCGGGGTATGGTGCTTCAGTCTCCGCGGCGCACGCCTCCCGACTTGACGGCGCGGCGGATCTTCTTGAGGTCGCCGGCGGTGTCCACCGTGCACAGATAGTGGAAGAACAGCTCGCGCTGGTGGCTGCTGGCCTGGCGGGCGGGAATGGGCTCCCAGCGCGCATGACGGTTGCGGGACCAGCTGCCGCCACCCTGGGCATCCGCGTGACCGAAGGCATAGAGCTTGCGTTCGCCGTTTTCACAGCGCATGCCCTCGAAACTGACGGTTTCCGCCCCCATGGGGCTGCGGATCAACACGCTGTAGCGCACCACGCCGTCCTCGCCCACGCTGATGCTGTCATAGTCGATGAAGAAGCGGTTGCGGGTGGCGGGGCCGACGCTGAATTCCACCAGGCTGGCCGCCTTGGGATAGGGCGGCAGCTGGGCCTGGATCTCCCGCCAGGCCTTGGCGGTGTCATCGAAGTCGGATTCGAAACTGCTGGGCCGGTAGCTATCGTCCCAGGCCATGGCTTCACGCTCGGCCAGAACGGGGCCGACCAGCAGGGCGAGCAGGAGGGGGATGAGGCTGCGCATGCGGTTCTCCATTTCAGGCGCCCATGTTAACCCCTCCGGCCGCACGGGCCGGAATCAGTCCAGGTCCGCGGCCAGGGCATCCCGCACGGCGGCGGGCACCTGTACCGTCACCGGCATGCGCACATGGTCGATGCCGGCGTGGATGGCTGCTCCGGCCTTCACTGCCGCGCACATGGCAGGTGTGAGCTCGAAGCGCATGAAATGGATGGAGGCGGTCTTGTCCGGGGCGCTGCGGTCCAGGTCCTCGTTGCTGATGGGACGCACCTTGTCGAAGCCCGCCACGCGCACCCACACCGTGTCCTCGATGCCGATGAGGCGGGCCAGGGCGGCGCGGCGTTCCTGCTCGTCCGCATACTCGATCATGAAGCTGGCCTTCCAGTTGCCGCCATCCGGGATGAGGGGGTTGTAGACATCCAGTTCCTCCTGGATCCGCTCCGGCTCGAACATGCGCTCCAGACGCAGCATCTCCTGCACCTGGTACTGCATGGTGAGGGCATCCTCGAAATAGAGGGCGGCGTGCTCCCCAAGGGGTACGCGTCGGTTCTTCTTGTGGGCGATGACGCGGGCGCGGAATGCGGGCCGGACCCGGGCATAGTGCTCCAGGCTGAAAAGCGTGTCGTGCGTGAGTTTTTGCATGCGGGACTCCTTCCTGTCATGCCCGCGCGGGAGCGGCGTTCAGTCAGTCAATGCCGTAGGCCTTGCGCAGCAGACTGATGGGATGCTCCGGCGCGCTGCCGTCTCCCCGGGCATGCGCGATGTGGTGCCCCGCCATGGCGCAGTCGCTGCCGTAGTGCTCCGGCGCGGCCTGATCCACCCGCTCCACCACCGGCTTGACGATTTTCATGGCCACGGCGTGGAACTCCTTCTTCACCGCGTAGGTGCCGTCGTGTCCGGAACAGCGCTCGATGCCGAGCACCTCGGTGCCGGGTATCAGGGCCAGGATCTCGCGGGTCTTGGGGCCGATGTTCTGCACGCGCTGGTGGCAGGCGGCATGGTAGGCCACCTTGCCCAGACCGGCCTTGAAGTCGGTGCGCAGCTTGCCGGCCTTGTGACGCAGCATCAGGTACTCGAAGGGATCATAGAAGGCGCCTTTCACCTTCTGGACATCCGCGTCGTCGGGGAACATGAGGGGCAGTTCCTGCTTGAACATGAGCACACAGGAAGGGAGCAGGGCGGTGAGGTCCCAACCCGCATCGACCATGCGCGCCAGGACAGGGATATTGGCCTCCTTGGCCGCGCGTACCGAATCCAGGTCACCCAGCTCCAGCCTGGGCATGCCACAGCAGCGCTCCTGCTCCACACGTGTGACGGGGATACCGTTGTGCGCGAACACCGCCACCAGGTCCTCGCCGGGGCCCGGCTCATTGCGGTTCATGTAGCAGGTGGCGAACAGGGCGACACGACCCCGGGTGACCCCGGCGGGCTCGCCCGGGGTACCGGCGGGCAGACTGCGCAGGCGAGAACGCAGGGGTCTGCTGGTGAATTCCGGCAGCCAGGCCCCGGCGGCGATGCCCGCCACGGCTTCCAAGGCCCTGCGCGCCGCCCCCATCCGGTTGACGGCGTTGACCACCTGGGCCACCACCGGGATACCCGCCAGGCTGCCTACCCGGTCGGTGCGGGTGAGCAGCCTGTCGCGCAGCCGCGTGGGCCGGTTCTTGAACTGCCAGGCCTTGGCGCGCAGCATGAGGTGGGGAAAATCCACGTTCCATGGGTGTGGCGGCACGTAGGGGCACTTGGTCATGAAACACAGATCGCACAGGTAGCAGTGCTGCACCACCTGCCAGTAATCCGCCTGCGACACCCCGTCCACCTCCATGGAGTCGGATGCATCCACCAGGTCGAACAAGGTGGGGAAGGCATGGCAGAGGGACACGCACCGCCGGCAGCCGTGGCAGATGCCGAACACCCGCTGCATTTCCCCCAGCAGGGCGTCCTGGTCGTGGAACTCGGGGTTCGACCAATCCAGCGGATGCCGGGTGGGCGCCTGCAGATTGCCTTCGCGCATGCCGGCGGGCCCCTCAGCCATCCAGCTCGTTCAGGGCCTTTTGATAGCGGTTGGCATGCGAGCGTTCGGCCTTGGCCAGGGTCTCGAACCAATCGGCGATTTCCTCGAATCCCTCCTCCCGTGCATCCTTGGCCATGCCCGGGTACATGTCGGTGTACTCGTGCGTCTCGCCGGCGATGGCGGTCTTCAGGTTGTCCAGGGTGGGGCCGAAGGGCATGCCGGTGGCGGGATCCCCGCACTGCTCCAGATACTCCAGATGGCCGTGCGCGTGGCCGGTCTCGCCTTCGGCGGTGGAGCGAAACAGGGCAGCTACGTCGTTGTACCCCTCCACGTCGGCCTTGGATGCGAAGTACAGGTAGCGGCGATTGGCCTGGGACTCTCCCGAGAAGGCCGCCATGAGGTGCTGCTCGGTCTTGGAACCTTTCAGTTGCATGGAAAACTCCTCCATCACGCCCGGCACCAATCCCGCGCCGGGTTTGCGGGAATATTTAGAATCGATCTAAACCTACTGTGGAGGCTAGGTCGGGGGCACACGCTTGTCAACCACGGTTTCGGGCGTAGGCCGGAGGGTGCCGGGCAACCCGCGCGTCGCCATTCCAAGCGCAGTGCGGCATCCTCGGGGCAAGGCCCCTTCGCCGCGTCGGTCCTCAATCGGCGCTTTCCCGGGGAGGCATGCCGGCCGTGCGGTGACGCCAATACTCCAACGCCCCGGGCAGCAGTGAGAGGACCACGATCAGCAGGATCACGGCGGTGAGGTTCTGCTTGACGAGGGGCAGGTTGCCGAAGAAATAGCCCGCCGGCACCAGCAGACCCACCCACAGCAGCGCCCCCAGGATGGAGAAACCCAGGAAACGGGCGTAGGTCAGCCGGCCCAGGCCGCAGACGAAGGGCACGAAGGTGCGCACCACGGGCACGAAGCGGGCGATGACGATGGCCTTGGGGCCATGCCGTTCCATGAAGGCATGGGTACGGTCCAGGTTCTCGCGCCTGAGGAAGCGGCTACCCTCGAACTGGAACATGCGCGGCCCCAGGAAGCGGCCGACCCAGTAGTTCACGTTGTCGCCACACAGGGCCGCGACGACGAGGGTGGTAGACACCAGGAGCGGGTCCATGCCGCCCGCCGCCGCCACGGCACCGGTCACGAAGAGCAGGGAATCTCCTGGCAGGAAGGGGGTCACCACGAGGCCCGTCTCCATGAACACGATGACGAACAGGATGACGTACACCCAGGTACCGTAGTTCTGCACCAGCAGGCTCAGGTGCTGATCCAGATGCAGGATGACGTCGATGAACTGCGTCAGAAGCTCCACGCGGGCAGGTCCTTGGTAAGACGCATCAGCGCCCCAGGTGCATGCGGTAGACCTTGCCCGCCAGCATGACGGGCACCCAGAGCTTGCCCTGGTCATCCAGGAAGATGTCGGCGGGCCCGGCCAGGGGGGTCTTGACGGCCAGCGTGGTGATCCGGCCGGTGCGCGTGTCCACCATCTGCAGGAGGCCGGCGGGCTCGAACCTCACCCAGTTGGACACCAGCCAACGATTGGCTCCCATGTCCACCACGCCATCGAAATAGCCTGCGGGCTCAGGCTTGAACTCCTTGTCCAGCCTGGCCGTCATGCCCTCCAGGCGGTAGGTCTTCACCGCGCCGTTGGCCTGGCCATCCGTGCCCCATTCCGCCACCACCAGGCGGCTGCCCAGCTTCTTCATGCCGTTGGGGCCCTTGGGCGGTGTGTCGAAGGCCAGCTCGCTGTACCTGCGGCCGGGCAGGTCGATGACGAAGACCTTGCCGATGTCCGTGGCGGACAACAGCAGGCGGCGGTTGTCATAGCGGGCGAAGGCGTTGAGGAAGCGGCTGCCCGTGGCGGACAGATCCAGGTCGAACACACGCTTGCCATCCCGCATGCGATAGCCCAGCACCCGGTCTATGTCGGCCACGTACAGCACGCCTTCCACGCCGATCATGCCCTTGGGGCCGTCGAGCCTGTCTGCCCACTTCAGGGCCTTGAGGTTGCCCTGGCGGTCCAGCTTCGCTATGAAGCCGTCGCCATCCTTGGCCATGGGCTCCGGTCTGGCCCCCATGTTGGAGACGAACACATCCTCGCCGACCACCACCACGCTCTCCGGTGAGGAGAAGCCGGTAACGGCGCGCTCCTCGACGACGGAAACAGCCTGGGCGTTGCCCCATGCCAGGGCCAGCAAAACAAGACGGTATCGTGCGCGCATCATGGCTCCCTTTCACGCAAGGCCCGGACCATCCCCCGCAACCCTGCACGGCTTCCCACTGAATCAGACCATCGCCCCGGACTCGGGCTTCACCGGCTTGATGAAGTCCTCCCGCGACACACCCAGCCACAGGGCAATGGGGCTGGCCACCAGCACCGAGGAATAGGTGCCGACGATGATGCCGATGGTCAGGCACAGGGCAAAGCCATGCAGCACTTCGCCGCCCCAGGCCAGCATGGACAGGGCCATGATCAGGGTGGTGCCGCTGGTGATGATGGTGCGGGACAGGGTGGCGGTCTTGGCGTTGTCCATGAGGGCCGCCACGTCGCTGATGCGGGTCTTGCGGAAATTCTCTCGGATGCGGTCGAACACCACCACCGTATCGTTCACGGAATAACCCAGGATGGCCAGCACCGCCGCCAGCACGTTGAGGGAGAACTCCCACTGGAACAGGGACCAGAGTCCCAGCACCACGAACACGTCGTGGGCGCTGGAGAAGATGGCCCCCAGCGCCATGCGCCACTCGAAGCGCAGGGCCAGATAGATGACGATGCCTATGGACACCACCACCAGGGCCAGGGAGCCGTCCGCCAGCAGTTCCTTGCCCACCTGGGGTCCGACGAATTCCACGCGCCGCAGCTGGCTGTCGGCATCGGCCTGCTTCAGCACCGCCATGACCTTCTCGGACAGCTGGGCCGAACTCACACCCGCCTTCACCGGCAGACGCACCAGCACCTCCCGGGCGGTGCCGAAGTTCTGCACCTGGGCATCGGCATGGCCGTGTTGCGCCAGGGTGGCCCGGATGCCCGGGATGTCCGCGGGCTTGTCATAGCCGATCTCCATCACCGTGCCGCCGGTGAAATCCACTCCCAGGTTCAGGCCCTGGGTGGCCAGCAGGATGACGGCACCGACGATGAGGGCCACCGACACGAAGATGGTGCTGCGCGCCCAGCGCATGAAGGGAATGTCTTTTTTGACACGGAACAGCTCGATCATGATGGGACACCTTCAGATGGAAACCTTGGTCAGGCGCTTCACCCGGCCAAAGCTGAGGTTGACCATGGCCCGGGACACGGTCACGGCGCTGAACATGGAGGTGAGGATGCCCAGGCAAAGGGTCACCGCGAAGCCGCGCACGGGGCCGGAACCCAGCCAGAACAGGGCAATGCCGGCGATCAGGGTGGTGATGTTGGCATCGAGGATGGTGTCCCAGGCGCGCTCGTAGCCGGCCGCCAGGGCGGCCTGGGGTGACATGCCGTTGCGCAGTTCCTCGCGGATGCGCTCGGCGATGATCACATTCGCGTCGATGGCCATGCCCAGGGTCAGGGCGATGCCGGCGATGCCCGGCAGGGTCAGGGTGGCCTGCAGCATGGACAGCAGGGCCACCAGCAGGAACAGGTTGGCGGTCAGGGCCAGTACGGAGATGAGGCCGAAGAACTGGTAATAGATCCCCATGAACACGGCGATGAGGGCAAAACCGATGAGGGTGGAATTGAAGCCCCGCTCGATGTTGTCCTTGCCCAGGCTTGGGCCCACGGTGCGCTCCTCGACGATCTCCATGGGCGCGGCAAGGGCCCCGGCGCGCAGCAGCAGGGCCACGTCGGAAGCCTCCTGTGGCGAGTCCATGCCGGTGATCTGCACCCGGCCACCGCCGATCTCCTCGCGGATCACCGGTGCAGTGACGATCTCCGTCCTGCCCTTCTCGATGAGCAGGATGGCCATGCGCTTGCCCACGTTCTCGCGCGTGACGTTCTTGAAGATGCGGGCACCGCGGCCGTCCAGGTTCACATGCACGGCGGGCTGGCTGCTCTGCCCGTCGAAGCCGGGCTGGGCATCGGTGATGTACTCGCCGGTGAGCACCACCTCGCGCTTCACCAGCATGGGGATACCGTTGCGCTCGTGATACAGCTCGTCGCCGAAGGGCACCTGGCCGCTGCTGGCGGCCTGGACCTGGGCCGGATCCTGCATGCGCTCCTCGTCCACCATGCGGATCTCCAGGGTGGCGGTACGTCCCAGGATCTCCTTGGCCTTGGCCGTGTCCTGCACGCCCGGCAGCTGTACCGCCACACGGTCGATGCCCTGCTGCTGGATCACGGGCTCCGCCACGCCCAGCTCGTTCACCCGGTTGCGCAGGGTGGTCAGGTTCTGCTGCAGGGCAAATTCCTGGGTCTTGGCCTGGGCCTGCTTGGACAGGGTGGCACGCAGGCTGTATTCCTCGCCATCCCGGCCATCCGCGAGCACCAGCTCCGGGTAGGCCGCCTCGATCACGCTCCGGGCCTCGTCGCGCCTGTCGGCGTCACGGAACATGACCCGCACTTCGCTGCCCTCCCGGCTCAGGCCCGTGTAGCGCAGCTTTTTCTCGCGCAGGAGGGTGCGGATGTCGCCCTGATAGCGCTCGGTGGTCTTTTCCAGGGCCTTGGGCATGTCCACCTGCAGCAGGAAATGCACGCCTCCCCGCAGGTCCAGACCCAGGTACATGGGCAGGGCGCCGATGGAGGCCAGCCAGCGCGGCGAGGCGGAGAGCAGATTCAGGGCCACCGTGTAGCCCTGGCCCAGACGGGTCTGCAGGACATCCTTGGCCTTGAGCTGGGTCTCCGGGTCGGCGAAGCGCACCTTGACACCGCGCGCATCCATGGCCACGCCCAAGGGCCGGATGCCATTTTCCTCCAGAACGGATTCCACCCGCCGCATGAGGCTGCCATCCACCTTCTCGGTGGTGCGCACCGGCGTCACCTGTACCGCCGGCACCTCGCCGAAGAAATTGGGCAGGGTATAGAGCACGGCGATGAGCAGGGCCACGCCGACGACAAGGTATTTCCAGAGGGGGTAGCGGTTCATATCAGGGCCGGAAGAAAACTAACGGGAGATGGGCAACGGGGGCACCGGCAAGGTGGATACGCATCCGCGCCGCCCCTTTCCCCACGGATCACAGATCCTTGATGGTGCCCTTGGGCAATACGGCCTGCACGGCGCCGCGCTGGAAGTGGCTTTCGGTGCCGCCACCGATATCCAGGGTGATGTACTGGTCGGTGATCTTCACCACCTTGCCCAGCTGGCCCCCCATGGTAATGACCTCATCACCCTTCTGGATGCCCTCCTGCATCTTTTTCTGGTCTTTGGCCTTCTTCATCTGCGGCCGGATGATGAGGAAGTAGAACAGCGCGAACAGGACGATCAGGGGCAGGAAGCTCATGAGCGGGTCCTGGGTCGCGGGATCGGCGGCGTAGGCGGGAGCGATCAACATGGTCTTGTGTGGTGTGAAGTGAAAAAATAGCCGGCATTTTACCCATGCGGGCCGTCTTTCGCGCCGCGCAACGGAATATCGCCCCATCCACGCACCGATCCGCATCCCAGCCCCTTGTCCTCCACGTCCGCCATTTCCTGGAAAGTGCTCCTGGCCTACGCCCTCGGCGGCCTGGTGCTCGACGCCGCCAGCAACCCCCAGACCGTGCTGCCCCTGGCCCTGGCCCCCTGGACGCCGCCCCTGGGCCTGTCCCTGGCCATCCTGCTGCTGTATGGCGCCCGTTATGCGCCCTGGCTGGTGATCGTGGTGTTCATCACCGGTCTGCCCCTCTACGGCCTGCCGAAAGACCCTTTGGTGGTGTTGTGGGCCTCCGTCCTGCTCATGCTGGGACAGCTGGTGCTCAGCACCTGGCTCAAGCATGGCCAGAGAATCGACGTGCGCCTCTCCAGCCAGCGCGATCTGTTCTGGTTCCTGGTGGCCGCCGTGCTGGCGGCGTGGCTGGACGCGGGGGTGCATGTCTTTTCCCGCAGCCCCGAGGCCGCCCCGGACGTCTGGGCCTGGCTCGCCGATCTGGTGAATTATTGGGTCGGGGCCCTCATCCGCCTGCTCATCGTCACCCCCCTGATCCTGGTGCATGCGCGCCCGAGCCGGACTTCCCTGGCGGCCTGGTGGCCCAATCGGGAAACCCTCCTGGAGGGCCTGTCCATCGTGCTGGCCCTGGGGGTGATTTTCGGTCTCAAGGTCACGGACGAGTTCAAGTTCTTTTATCTCCTGTTCCTGCCGCTGATCTGGATCTGCATGCGCCATGGCATCCAGGGCGCCACCCTGGCCCTGGCCTTCACCCATGTGGGTCTCAACGCCATCCTGCAATGGCGCGGCATGCCCTCCGTGACCGTGGTGGAATTCCACATGCTGCTCCTGAGCCTGGCGGTCACGGGACTGTTCCTGGGCATGACCGTCACCGCCCGGCGGGCGGCGGAGGAGAAGCTGCACCAACGGGAGACGGAACTGAACCAGGCCATGCGTCTGGCGGCGGCGGGCGAAATGACCCAGGCCATCGCCCACGAGCTCAACCAGCCCCTGTCCGCCCTGGCCAACTACGCGCGCGCGGCGCGCAGCATGCTGGCCCACCCGGGTGAGCACGAGCGCCTGCTGGGGGACACCCTGGACAAGATCGACCGGGAATCGACCCGGGCGGGTCAGGTGGTACGGCGCCTGCGGGAATTCTTCCGTGGCGGCGGCCTGCGCCTGGAATCCGTGAGCGCCGCCGAGCTGGTGGAAGAAGGACTGGCCCCCGCGCGTCGGCGCGCGGAGCGCAGCGGCATCCTGATCCACATCTCACCCATGGAATACCTGCCCCGCCTGCGCGCCGACCGGGTGCAGGTGGGCACCGTGCTGCACAACCTGCTGGTCAATGCCATCGAGGCCCTGGAAGGTCGCCCCGCAGGGGCATCCACGGAGCGCGAGATCCACATCGACGTGGCACGCGTGGATGCCGCGCACCTGCGCTTTCGCGTACGCGACAACGGACCGGGCATCGCCCCGGACATGCAGGAACGGCTGTTCGACTCCTTCGTCACCAGCAAGCCCGACGGCATGGGCCTGGGGCTGGCCATCAGCCGCACCCTGGTGGAGGCCCATGGCGGCACGCTCTGGCTGGAAAGCCCCTACCCCACGCAGCTTTGTTTTACCCTGCCGGTCAATCCCGAGGTTTGAATCATGCTGGATCCCACCATCTATATCGTTGACGACGACGAGGCGGTGCGCGATTCCCTCGCCCTGCTGCTCAATTTCCGCGGCTGGCGCTGCCGTGCCTTTGCCAGCGCCGAGGCCTGCCTGGCGGCCTGGCAGCCGGACTGGCGTGGCTGCCTGCTGCTCGATCTGCGCATGGGAGGCATGGACGGCCTGGGCCTGCAGCACGCCCTGGTGACGCGTGGCTCACGTCTGCCCATCGTCTTCCTGACCGGTCATGGCGACATCGCGCACGCGCGGGCGGCCCTCAAATCCGGGGCGGTGGATTTCCTGGAAAAACCCTACGCGGAGGAGGCCCTCATCGACGCGGTGCGTGAGGCCCTGGCCCGCGACGCACGTCAGTCCGCGGCCGAGGCCCATACCCAGGAGATCGTGGCGCGCATGGCCCGGCTGTCGGAACGTGAACGCCAGGTCATGGAGCTGGCCGTGGCCGGCAAGCCCAACCGGGACATCGCCGCCGAGCTGGACATCAGCCCCCGCACGGTGGAGGTGTTCAAAGCGCGCATGATGGAAAAGATGCAGGCCCGCAGTCTGCCCGATCTGGTGCGCCTGTGCCTGGAGGCACAGACCGGCGCCAGGGATTGACGCCGGGACTGCAGGCAGCTTGTAAGGTTTTCCCGTACGTGTGGGTCCGGATGAAGGCCCTGGGGCGCTGTCCGAGAATGCCCCGCCATGCGCCACACCAAATATACGCATTACGATCATATGGAGGATCCCCAGGTGGTACGCGCGCGCCGCAAGGAGACCATGCGGGGCGCGATCAAGCTGTTCCGCGTGCTCATGGATGCGGTGGAACGGCATGCCGACTGGGCGCGCAGTCACGCGGGCATGGATCCGGCCAGGCTCTGGGCCCTGTGGGAGCTGCGTCAGATGCCTGGCCTGCGCGCGGTGGACCTGGCCAAGGCCATGGCGGTACACCGCAATACCGCCGAAACCATGCTGATCGAGCTGGCCGACGAGGGCCTGGTCACTGCCCTGCCTGCGCTGCTGGACCGCCCCGCCGGCCACACGCTGACCGAGGCCGGCAAGCGATTGATCCAGGCCGTGCCCGACCACGCCCAGGGCGCGCTCATGTCGGCCCTCGGCCAGCTGCCCGACGCCGCCCTGGATCAGCTCGTGCAGGCCCTGCGCCCTCTGATACAGGCCCTGCCTTTCCGCGAGGACCGGGCCGCGCTGCGGCCCCTGGCAAGCCGGCACGCGCCTGTCCTGCCCCGGTCTGACCATCCCCCCCTCAAGAGGACACCGCATGCAAAATCAGATTGACCTGTTCATGACATCCCTGCAGACCTTCTGGTCGCAGGTCGCCCTGTTCCTGCCCAAGCTGCTGGCCGCCCTGTTCCTCTTCCTGGCGGGCTGGCTGCTGGCGCGCCTGCTGCGCGCGGGCATCAAGCGCGCCCTGGATGCCCTGGGTTTCGCACGCCTGGCGGAAAAATCCGGTCTGGAGGCACTGTTGCGCCAGGCCGATATGGAGGTTTCCCTGGCCGGCCTCATCGCCGGGGTTTTCTACTGGCTCGTGCTGCTGGTGATGGCCGTATCCGCCGCCAACAGCCTGGGTCTGAATGCGGTGGCCGAACTGGCCAACCGCGCCGTGCTCTACCTGCCCAACATCGTCGTGGCCATTCTGGTGCTGGTGCTGGGCACCCTGCTGTCCCGCTTCCTGAACCGTCTGACCTTCGCCTGGCTGAATGGCATGAAGGCCCCCGGCGCCCTCACCATCAGTACCGGCGTGGAGTACGCCATACAGGTGTTTGCCCTGTTCATGGCCCTGGAGCAGCTGGCCATCGGTTCCCAGATGCTGCGGCTGGCCTTCGCCATCGTCTTTGGTGGGCTGGTGCTGGCCCTGGCCCTGGCCTTCGGCCTGGGGGGCCGGGAATGGGCGGCCGAGCGCATCCGGACCTGGCAGCAAAACCGTCCACCGCTGTAAGGGTTCCCCGTACGCGGGCCTACAGATTGCGGAGGCACGTCGGACACGTACGATGTAGCTGCGTTTCATGGCGCACGCGGGTGTGCCGCGGAAGCTGCAGCAGTCAGAACGGTCGCAAGTGATTGCGAATTTTCCAGGTGGCCCAGGCCACCTGTTTTTTTGCCTGGAACGGACTGCCCTCAGCCGTCCTCCCGCATGCGCGCGCTGGCCACCAGTACGTCGCTCGTCGCCTCCGCCAGGATGTGCTTGGTGACACTGCCCAGCAGCAGCTCCTCCATGACGCCCTGGCCATGCTTGCCCATGACGATGAGGTCGCAGTCCCGCTCCTGCTCCTGGGCCAGGATGACCCGGCTGGTGGGGCCGTGCACGACCCGGGCGCTCACCTGTTCGGCCTGCAATCCCGCGCGCAGGACCAGCGCATCCAGATCGGCCTGGGCCTCCCGCCGGGTTGCCGCGTGGTATCGGTCGATCAGCGACTCTGCCACGCTGGCGTAGTGCAGCTTGGACTCGAAGGGCGCCTCGAAGGCGTGTATCATCAGCAGTTCGGCCCTGGGGGCCACGGCGCGGGCCAACTGGATGGAGGGGATGGACCAGGCGGAAAAATCCACCGGCACCAGCACCCGGCGATAGCCCTCGTGCGGCGTCTGGCGCACCATGAGCACGGGCCGGGTGGTACGGCGCAACAGGCGTTCCGCCGTGGTGCCCAGCAAGAGACGGCCCAGGTAGTCCTCACCCTTGGCCCCCACCACCACCAGCCCCACATCCAGCTCGTCCGCCTGCTCCAGCAGGGTGCGCAGCACGGTGCCGGCCGCCAGATGGATGCCGGCGTCCAGACCATGGGGCTGCCCCACTTCCCGCGCCAGGGACTCCAGATTTTCACGCGCGCGCTCCAGGATGTAGGCCTCCACGCGCGCGGCTTCCATGCCCAGCAGGCGGCGCAGCCCCTCCAGTGGGCCTTGTCCCAACACGTGGCTGAGTTCCATGCGGGCGCCGATGTCCGCGGCCACCTGAAAGGCCCGCGCCATGGCATGCCGCGCGGGAGCGGAAAAGTCCGTGGCGGCGAGGATACGGGTGATGGGTGTCATGGCTCCTCCTGTACAGGTCCGATCGATGCCCTCCGGATTATCCGGGTGCGATCACCCCGGCGGAGCCGCGCCGCGCCAGAAATGCCCGGGTCCAGGCGGAGAATCCACCCTGCTCCAGGGCCTCGCGCAGGCGGGCGGTGAAATCCTGATAGAAGTGCAGGTTATGGATGGAGTTCAGACGCGCCCCCAGCATCTCGCCGGCACGCTGCAGGTGGTGCAGATAGGCCCGGCTGTAATGCCGACAGGTGTAACAGCCGCATGCCGGGTCGATGGGGCCGGTATCTTGCCGGAAGCGCGCGTTCCGGATGCGGATGTCGCCGGACCACGTGAACAGCAGGCCGTGGCGGGCATTGCGCGTGGGCATGACGCAATCGAACATGTCGATGCCGCACGAGACGGCGAAGACGACGTCCTCCGGCGTACCCACCCCCATGAGGTAACGCGGACGGTCGGCGGGCAGCCGCGGCCCCATGTGGCCGAGGATGCGACGCATGTCCGCCTTGGGTTCCCCCACCGACAGACCGCCCAAGGCATAGCCATCGAAGCCGATCCGTGCCAGCCCGTCCAGGGAGCGCTCGCGCAGGTCCTCGTACATGCCGCCCTGCACGATGCCGAACAGGGCATTGGGGTTGTCGGCATGCGCCACGCGGGAGCGGGCTGCCCAGCGCAGGGACAGCTCCATGGACCGACACGCCGTGTCGCGGTCCGCCGGATAGGGCGTGCACTCGTCGAAGACCATGACGATGTCCGCATTCAATGCCCTCTGGATCTGCATGCTCTTCTCGGGGGAGAGCAGCAGGCGCTGCCCATCCAGAGGGGAGGCGAACCTCACACCCTGTTCCGTGATCCTGCGCAGATGCGTCAAACTCCACACCTGGAAGCCGCCGGAATCGGTGAGTATGGGGCCGGGCCATTGCATGAAGCCGTGCAGACCGCCATGCGCGGCGATGACCTCCAGACCAGGACGCAGCCACAGGTGAAAGGTGTTGCCAAGAACGATACGGGCCCCCAGGTCCTGTAATTCGTGGGGAGTGATCCCCTTCACCGTGCCCACGGTGCCCACGGGCATGAACACCGGCGTCTGCACGCCACCATGCGCGGTTTCCAGCACGCCCCGGCGGGCATGCCCTTCTGTATGGGTCACGGAGAATCGCATGCGGATTCGAATGTGGAGTTGGCTGCAATACGGCATCTGGTCCGTCATTCTACTGGCGACCCGGCTCCCGGCCGTGGCCGCCGACCCCGGCTGCCCCGCCCGGCAGGCGGCAGAAGTGCGCATCGGCCAGCAAACCTGGCGGGTGGACGTGGCCTGGGACGAGGCCCAGCGGCGGCGTGGTCTGTCCGGTCGCGCGCGCATGGCCCCGGGGCACGGCATGTGGTTCGTGCTGCCCGGGCCGGGGCTGCATGGCTTCTGGATGCGGGACATGACCTTCTCCATCGACCTGATATGGGTCACGCCGGACCGGCGGGTGGCGGGCAGCCTGTATCTGTCACCCTGTGGCCCCGGCCCCTGCCTGGTATACCGGCCCGACCGGCCGGTGGCTTACGTGCTGGAGGTCAATGCCGGCGAGTTTGGCGGCCGGCCCGGAGACACGGTGAGCTGGCGATGCAGGCCCTGAGAGGCCCCACGGCGCTCAAGCGTCGCCACGGCCGCGCCGGGTGCCGCTGAAGCCCCGCTCACCCCAGCTGCCGCCCTTGGTCCAGCTGTTGCCCTTCTTCCAGCCGGACTTGTCACCCGAGGGCCGGGCCCAGGACTGCTCCGGACGTGCATCACGCGACTGGACCGGGCCCTGGGGCCTGCTCCCACGATGCGTGGTGCCCCGTTCGGCGGTCTGCCACCGTTCCCTGCCCTGCCATCCCGCGCCGCCGCCGGCGCCCGGCCCCAGACCCGAAGGCTGGCCGGCCCGGGGCTTGCCCCGCCAGGCTTCCCCGGGCCGGGTCTTCCAATCGCTGGCCGACTTGCGGCGCGGCTCGTGGTCGATGCGCGCACGGGGCTCCAGGCCCGGGATCACGTCGATCCTCACCTTCTCGCCGGTGTAGCGCTCGATGTCGCGCACCAGACCCCGCTCCTTGCCATGCACCAGGGTATAGGCCATGCCCGTGCGCCCGGCCCGGCCCGTGCGGCCGATGCGGTGTACGTAGTCTTCCACCTGGCGCGGGATGTCGAAGTTGATGACGTGGCTGATGCCCACCACATCGATGCCGCGAGCGGCCACGTCGGTGGCCACCAGCACCCGGGTGATGCCCTCGCGCAGGCGCTGCAGGGTGCGGTTGCGCTTGTGCTGTGGCATGTCGCCATGCAGGGCGGCGACACTGAAGCCCTGCTCCAGCAGGCTTTCCGACAGATCCTCGGCACTGCGCTTGGTGGCGGTGAACACCACGGCCTGAGTCAGGCCCGCGTCCCGCAGCAGATGGTCCAGCAGGCGATGCTTGTGGCCCACGTCATCGACGAACAGCAGGCGCTGGTCGATGTTGGCCTTGTGTTCCGCCTGGATGGCCACCTCGATGCGTTGCGGATCACGGGTCATCTCCCGCGCGATGCGGGCCACGCTGCCATCCAGGGTGGCGGAAAACAGCAGGGTCTGGCGGGACTCGGGGGTGCGCGCCACGATGTTCTCGATGTCCTCCACAAACCCCATGTCCAGCATGCGGTCCGCCTCGTCCAGCACCAGGACCTCCAGGTGGGAGAAATCGATGCGACCCCGCTCCAGGTGATCGATGAGGCGACCCGGGGTGGCGATCAAAATCTCTGGATGAGCCTTCAGGGCCTGGAACTGGGGCCCGAAGGCAGCGCCCCCCACCAGGCAGGCACTGCGCAGTCGCCGCAGGCCCTTGCCATAGGTGCGGGCCTGCTTTTCCACCTGCTGGGCCAACTCCCGCGTGGGACACAGTACCAGCAGGCGTGGCCCCTGAGACTTCCCGCCTTCCGGAGATAACGCGGACTCCGCCAGCCGGTGCAGGCTGGGCAGCAGGAAGGCGGCGGTCTTGCCGCTGCCGGTGTGGCTGGAGACGAGCAGGTCCCGACCTGCCAGGGCAGCGGGGATGGCCTGGCGCTGGACCGGTGTGGGACAGGCATAACCGGTGGTCTCCAGGGACTTCAATACGAGGGGGTTCAACCCCAGTTCGGCAAAAGACATGCAATACCTCTCCTTCGGGCATCCGGATGAGAATGCCGTGGCCACGCGCCCAGCTGGGGCGCAAAAATGAGGCTCGCCGGGGAAAGGAAGTCCGTCCGCCGCGGCACTCGCGAAACATCGGCGCCAACCGAATATCGCGATACCGGGACTGCGGAATCAGGAGAGGTCGGGGCAGATGGGGCTGTGAAAACAGTCCCGAGGCTCATGAACTTCGGCGATGGGATACGCCGAAAGGCCTATCACTGCGTTGCACAACTGGCGCGCATTCTATCCGACTGCATGCATAAGTGCTTGATCATTTTCTCGGGCGAAACGCGGAACCCTTGGTGGGCTGCCACCCCGGACGCGTCGAGGGGTCTCCGGGAGGGCACGCCTTCACGGCGTTGCCCCGGCGCAGCGCTCCCGGACCGCCGAGGCCGCCCGCTCGATGAGCATGGCATCGCCATAGCTGAAGAAGCGGTAGCGGCGGGCCACCGCGTGGGCATAGGCGCGGCGCAGCAACTCCGTGCCGCCGAAGGCGGACACCAGCATGAGCAGGGTGGACCTGGGCAGATGAAAATTGGTGATCAGGCGTTCGACGACGCGGAAGCGGTAGCCCGGCGTGATGAAGAGATCCGTCTCCCCCTCCCCTGCCTGCACGTTCCCCCCGCGGGACGCGGACTCCAGGGCCCGCAGGGCGGTCGTGCCCACGGCGCACACACGTCCGCCCCGGTCCCGGGCCGACTCCACGGCCGCCACGGTCTCGGGAGGTATCACGTAACGCTCCGCATGCATGCGGTGGTCCGCCACCGCCTCCGCCCGCACGGGCTGGAAGGTGCCGGCCCCCACGTGCAGGGTGACGAAGGCCGTACCCACCCCTGCCGTCGTCAGGCGCCCCAGCATGGCACCATCGAAATGCAGGCCGGCGGTGGGGGCCGCCACCGCCCCCGGGTCGCGGGCATAGACGGTCTGGTAGCGCTCATCGTCCGATGCCTCGGCGGTCCGCGCCAGGTAGGGTGGCAGGGGCACCTCGCCGATCCGTTCCAGCCATTCCAGGACCGTATGGGCCGGGTCGAAGGCCAGACGGAACAGGTCGTCCCGGCGCTCCAGCACCCTGGCCTGCAGGCAGCCGGCGAAGCGCACCGTCGATCCGGGTCTGGGGGGCTTGCTGGCGCGCAGGAACAGCAGGGCCTCGTGCGCGGACAGCACCCGTTCCACCAGGGCCTCCACCCCACCACCCGTGGCCTTCTCGCCATGCAGCCGGGCCTTGATCACCCGGGTATCGTTGAACACCAGCAGATCGCCGGGCCGGAAAAGGTCCGGCAGGCCGGCGAACATGCGGTCCGTATGGCAGCCTCGGGCAGGCTCCACATGCAGCAGGCGGCTGGCCGTGCGCTCCGGCAACGGATAACGGGCGATGAGCCCATCGGGCAGAAAATAATCGAAGTCACTGGTTTGCATGGCGCGCGATGTTGCCCGGTTTTGCGCGAATCCGCGATAATGCGCGGCCGCGTTTGCCCGGGTGGCGGAATCGGTAGACGCAGTGGATTCAAAATCCACCGCCGCAAGGCGTGCCGGTTCGAGTCCGGCTCCGGGCACCACAGGCTGCACCCCAAAGACCAAAGACCCCCGGCGCGCACTCGTGCCAGGGGATGGACGCTTCCGTGTCCCACGCCGGCGAATCAGGGCCCGGGTCGGCGCCGATATAATGCGCCGATCATGGAGATTGTATTTCTTGCCCTCAAACGCGCCGGCCAGGACCTCCTGGCGCCGCGCATGCTCGGCCTCATGCTCTGGCCCATGGGCCTGGCCCTACTGGTCTGGGGGCTGGCGGCCTACTGGTTTGGCCCGGCCTGGCTGGCGGGTCTCACCACCTTCCTGGCCAGCACGCCACTGCAGGGCCTGGCGCAATGGGCCGGCGCGGACTGGCTCGCCTCCTACGCCGCCTGGTTTCTGCTCATCCTGCTGTGGCTGCCCGCGGTGTTCGTCACCGCCCTGCTGATCACCTCCCTGACCCTCATGCCGCTCATCGTCGGCTTCGTCGCCGCCCGTGACTTTCCCACCCTGCAGGCCCGCAAGGGCGGCAGTCTGGGCGGCAGCCTGGTAACCGTGCTGGGCACGACCAGCCTGTATCTGATGGCCTGGCTGATGTGTCTGCCCCTGTGGCTGTTCGCCCCCTTTGGTGCCCTGGTGTCCCTGTTGCTCAACGCCTGGCTCAATCAGCGCCTGTTCATGTATGACGCCCTGGCGGAGCATGCCGACGCCCGGGAGCTGACCAGCCTGCGCGCTAGCGACGGCGGCAGGCGCTTTGCCCTGGGCACCCTGCTGGGCCTGGTGTACTTCGTGCCCATCCTCAATCTGCTGGCGCCTGTGTACATGGGCCTGGCCTTCACGCATTACGCTCTGGAAACCCTTTCGCGGCACCGTCGGACGGGCCTGTCATGATCCACGGCATCGGCACCGATATCGTCTCCATCCAGCGCATGCGGCGCATGCACGCCCGCTTTGGCCAGCGCCTGGCGGAGCGCATCCTGGCACCGCAGGAACTGGCGGACTACGCCCACGCCAGCCACAGGGAGAGCTTTCTCGCCAAGCGCTTCGCCGCCAAGGAGGCCTTCGCCAAGGCGGCAGGCACCGGCATGCGTGGTCCGGTACGCTTCGCCGCCATACACCTCACGCATGACGTCCTGGGTCGCCCCGGCCTGGCCTGGGGGCCGGAACTGTCCGCCTGGCTGACGCGCCAGGGCATCCGCGCAGCGCACCTGAGCCTGAGCGACGAACAGGACTACGCCCTGGCCTTTGTCGTTCTGGAAAAGACATGACCCACGCCGTGGAGCACCCGTCCCCCCATCCACCCGCGAGCCTCGGCCAGCGCCTGCCCCTGGGCCCGGTCATGGTCGACCTGGCCGGCCTCGAACTCGATGCGCAGGAGCGGGAACGCCTGCTGCATCCCATGGTGGGAGGGGTCATCCTGTTCAAGCGCAATTACGACAACCCGACCCAGCTGGCCGCTCTGTGCAGCGAGATCCATGCCCTGCGCAGCCCCCACCTGCTCATCGGCGTGGACCAGGAAGGGGGCCGGGTGCAGCGCTTCCGTGAAGGTTTCACCCCCATCCCGGCAATGGGGGCCATCGGCGAGATTTGGGACAGCCAGCCCCAGCGCGCCCGGCGAGTGGCCCGGGACACGGGTTACATCCTCGGCGCCGAACTACGTGCCGTGGGCGTGGATTTCAGTTTCGCCCCGGTGCTGGATCTGGACTATGGCACCAGCGGCGTCATCGGCAATCGTGCCTTCCACCGCAATGCCCAGGCGGTGTCGGAACTGGCCCATGCCCTGGCCCTGGGTCTGCAGGAGGCGGGCATGAACGCGGTGGGCAAGCATTTCCCCGGCCATGGTCATGTAGCGGCGGACTCCCATCTGACGGTACCGGTGGACGAGCGTGGTCTGCGTGATCTGGAATTCGCCGACCTGCTGCCATTCCGTCAGCTCATCGACCTGGGCCTGGCGGGCATCATGCCCGCCCACGTCATCTATCCGCGGGTGGATGAACGGCCCGCGGGTTTCTCACGACGCTGGCTCTCCGACATCCTGCGCGGCCAGTTGGGCTTCGAGGGCGTGGTCTTCAGCGACGACCTCACCATGGAAGGCGCCAGCGTGGCCGGCGGCATCCACGAGCGGGCCCAGGCCGCCCTGCAAGCCGGCTGCGACATGGTGCTGGTGTGCAACCGCCCGGACCTGGTCGACCAGCTGCTGGCCCGGCTGCACCACCCCCTGCCCGCCATGTCGCTCATCCGCCTGGCGCGCATGCACGGCCGTCCGCATCCCCCCAGCCGCACGGACCTGCACGAAAGCAAGCGCTACGTCGCTGCCCTGCGGCAACTGGACGGAGTGGGCCAGGCCGATGCAAGTCTGGCCTTCCACGACCCCACCAACACCTGCGGGAAGTCCGGATGAATCTTTCCGTCGACCGGGGTACCACCCACGTCCTTCACCACATCGGCCACGACCACGGCAGCGAGCCCCTGCTCAAGGCCCTGCTCTTCACCCTGGGCTTTGCCGTGGTGGAGGCCGTGGCGGGGGTGTGGTCCGGCTCCCTGGCCCTGCTCTCCGACGCCGGTCACATGCTCACCGACAGCATGGCCCTGGGCCTGGCCGCCCTGGCCGCCTGGCTGGCGCGCAAACCCCCCTCCAAGCGGCATACCTATGGTCTGGTGCGCCTGGAGGTGCTGGCCGCCCTGGTGAACAGCCTGTTCATGCTGGCCCTCATTGCCTACATCGTGGTCGAGGCCATGCGCCGCCTGAACCAGCCCCAGCCGGTGATGGGCGGCGCGGTCATGGTGGTGGCCCTCATCGGTCTGGGCGTGAATCTCGTCGTGGCCTGGATGCTGCACCACGGCGGCTCGAGCCTGAACCTGCGCGCCGCCTTCCTGCACGTACTTGGAGATCTGCTGGGCTCCGTGGCAGCCTTGACGGCCGGAGTGGTGATCTGGGCCACGGGCTACACCCCCATCGACCCCATCCTCTCGCTGCTGGTGGCGCTGCTGATCCTCCTCTCCGCCGGACGCCTGCTGTGGGAAAGCCTGCACGTGTTGCTGGAATCGGTACCGGGGCACATCGATATCGAGACCGTGGCCCAGGACATGGCCGACATCCCCGGCGTCAAGACCGTCCACGACCTGCACATCTGGACCCTGTCTTCCGGCCAGATCGCCCTGTCCGCGCACCTGGAGCTGTCCTCCTTCGACGACTGGGACCGCATCCTGCGGGCTGCCCGCAAACGTCTGGACGAACACCATGGCATCCGCCACGTGACCTTGCAACCGGAGCTGAAACCGCGATGAAACGCCGCCGCACCCATGCACGCCGCCGCCTGTCCAGGGATGCCGAACGTCTGACCTGGCTGGCCCGTGGCCTGGCGGACTCCGGCAGCCGCCTGGAGGATGTATGGTGGGAGACCGAGCTCACCACCCTCATCGACCGGCTCCTGCAACAGGGCGACGACGAGACCCTCAACCAGGTCCTGGATCGGCTGCACGACGGCCATGGCCAGGACACGCCTCACACCCGTGCCTACGAAGAGCTGGCCGACCTGATCGAGGCGACGTGCGAGAGCCAGCATGGCGACGGCACCACTCGCCTGCTCATCACCCTGCCCATCCTGGCCTGGTCGCGTTACGCCATTCCCAGCCGCAACGTGCCCGCCGACATCCTGGACCGGCTGCGCCACCAGCTGCGCTCCCATGTGCTGGCCGCTGGCACCCAGGTTTGGTTTGCCGACTTCCTGTTCAGCCCGGACCAGCTGCCACAGGGCTACAGCCAGACCCGGGCATTCGCCAACGCGCTCTGGCGGGCGGCCGCCGCCGGCCATGACTACGCCGTGCCCGCCGTCGGCCTGCCGGAAAGTCAGGCCTACGTCTCCGACGTGCGCTACATCGTGGCGACGGTGGAGATCCCCGCCGCGGGCCCCGTGTTTCGCTGGAACGAGCCCGACGGCAACCGCGACACGGCCCTGTCCGCCTGGCGGGAACAGGGCGGACCCAGTCTGCGCAACCTGCTCACGGGCTGCGCCTACGAACTGCTGCTGCCGGATGCCCACTTTGCCGCGTGGCGGCGGGCGGACCAGGAAAATCGGGCCTTCGCCCTGCAAGCCGCCGTGGCCTACCTGCAAGCCCTGTTCAACGTGCCGGCCAGCCAGTTGCGCGCGGTGGTGGCACCCTATTTCGGCCACTGGCTGGAGGAATGGCGGATAGGCTTCAGCCTGCGCGACACGGAGCAGGTGGTGCACGGTGCCACCTGGTCCCTGCTGGGGCAGGAGGACGAATCCCAGGCCATCCCCGCAAGGATCGAATCCCTGCTGCGCGCGGCCGGCCTGACCGACATCCACGTGCTGGACACGCGCATGCCCATGGAATTCTGCGACGACTGCGGCGCCCCCCTGTTCCCCAATGCGGAAGGCGAGAACGTGCACACGGAACTGCCGGAAGACTTGCAGGACGGCCCTGTGCGGCTGCACTGAACATGTATGGCGGGAAGGGGGAGGAGGAAAACGGGAGACACGTGGACTTCCGGGACTTGCAGGATTGTCGTGCCTGCCCTCGCCTGGCTGCCTACCTGACCCGGACCCGCGAGACCCACCCGGGTTACCACTGCCGCCCGGTACCCGCCTTCGGGGATGCCCAGCCCCGGCTGCTCATCGTCGGCCTGGCACCCGGCCTGCACGGCGCCAACCGCACCGGCCGCCCCTTTACCGGCGACCATGCCGGTACCTTGCTATACGCAACCCTGCACGCCTTCGGTTACGCCAGTCACCCCGTGTCCGCCTGCAACCGGGACGACCTGGCGCTCATGGGCTGCCGCATCACCAACGCGGTGAAATGCGCGCCTCCGCAAAACAGACCCGAAAGCACGGAAATCCACCAGTGCAACGCCTATCTGCGGGCGGAACTGCAGGCCCTTCCCTCCGGTGCGGCCATCCTGGCTCTGGGCCGGATCGCCCACAGGGCCACGCTCATGGCCTTGGGATGCAAACCGGACGCCCACCCCTTCAGCCACGGTGCCCGCCATCTCCTTCTGTCCAGGCCTCATCTGCGCCTGTACGACAGCTACCACTGCTCCCGCTATAACACTCAAACCCGCCGCCTCACACCGGCGATGTTCCAGGCCGTGTTCACGCGCATTCAACGGGAGGAGCCGAACTGCGCACCGCCACCGCCCAGCCGGCCCGCGGCCTCGTCCGCAGGCGGAAGACGGCGATAGCGTGATGTCGGCGGCCCTCGGCCTTGTCTCGCCGCTTTGATCCTGCATCCGCCACGGCATCGGGGCCCGTTCCCGAAATGGACATCGCGCGCCCGACACAGGCTACCGTGTCGAAGAAATCGCTTCCCTGTGTAGAATGAAAGCTTTTCCACGGAAAGCGGCCTCCAGAATTCCAGCTGTCAACGAAGCGTCAACGGTGCGGGAAAGGCGTGCAAGCTCGCCTGATGGTCTCAAAACCCGAATAAGACCGGGCTCTGCCACAGAGAGTGGGCAAGCCGGGGCCGACGATGATCCGTTGCTGCTGGGTTCGCCCCCGGGAGGCCACCCGCGTCACCATGACCAAAACCAATCAAGCCGTCCAGCCCAAGGATTTCGAAGCCGCCATCCAGGAGCTGGAACAGGTGGTGACGGACATGGAATCCGGCAGGCTCAGTCTGGAGGCCTCCCTGGCGGCCTACAAGCGGGGCATGGAACTCTCGGCCTATTGCCAGAAAACCCTTGAAGAGGCGGAGCTGCAGGTGAAGATCCTGGAAAAGGGCCAGTTGCAGGGCTTCACCGCCGGCACGGAAGGCGCCGCCGCGGATGACTGATTTCGCCGGCTGGTCCCGCTCCGTTCAGGAGCGCATGGAACACGCCCTGGATCGGGCGTTGCCCGCCACCGGCCTGGCCCCGGGCCAACTGCATGAGGCCATGCGCTATGTGGCCCTGGGGGGAGGCAAGCGTGTGCGCCCCATGCTGGCCTTCGCCGCGGGTGAAGCCATGGGGGCCGACACCGCCCGGGTCGAGGCCGCGGCCTGCGCCGTGGAGCTGATCCATGTGTATTCCCTCACCCACGACGATCTGCCCAGCATGGACGACGACGACCTGCGCCGCGGCAAGCCCACCTGCCATGCGCGCTACGGCGAGGCCACCGCGCTGCTGGTGGGGGATGCCCTGCATAGTCTAGCCTTCCAGGTCCTGGCGGAGCCCAGGGCGGGGCCGGACCCGGCCGTGCAGGTGGAGATGCTGGGCATACTGGCGCGGGCCGCCGGCTCCCGAGGCATGTGCGGTGGCCAGGCCGTGGACCTGGACAGCACCGGCAGGCAACTGGACCTGGCGGAACTGGAGTTCATGCACATCCACAAGACCGGCGCCCTCATCCAGGCCAGCGTACTGCTGGGGGCCCTGGCCGCCGGGGGCCTGGCGGCGGAAGCGCGCCGCAGTCTGGAGCACTACGCCCGCTGCGTGGGACTGGCCTTCCAGGTCATGGATGACGTGCTGGACGCGGAGACCGACACCGCCACCCTGGGCAAGACCGCCGGTAAGGATGCCGCCCATGGCAAGGCCACCTACCTGACCCTGATGTCCGGCAGGCAGGCCCGCGACTACGCCCGGGAGCTAACGCGGGAGGCCCTGGCCAGCGTGTCCCCGTTCGGACCCGCCGGGGCCCGTCTGGCGGAAATCGCCCGTTTCGTCGTGGAGCGCCATTTCTGACATGAGCCTGCTGGACAGCATTCACGGCCCGGTGGACCTGAAGTCCCTGACCCGCGGCCAGCTCAAGGAACTGGCGGTAGAGCTGCGGGAATTCATCATCCAATCCGTGTCCCGTACCGGTGGCCATCTGGCCTCCAACCTGGGGGTCATCGAGCTCACCATCGCCCTGCACCACGTCTTCGACACTCCGGACGAGCGCATCGTCTGGGACGTGGGGCACCAGACCTATGCCCACAAAGTGCTCACCGGCCGGCGCAGCCGCATGCACACCCTGCGCCAGACCGACGGCCTGTCCGGCTTCACCAAGCGGGAGGAAAGCCCCTACGACGCCTTCATCGCCGGCCATTCCAGCACCTCCATCTCCGCCGCTCTGGGCATGGCCGAGGCCCGCAAGCTGGCGGGGGATGCGCGCCGGGTCATCGCCGTCATCGGCGACGGTGCCATGACCGCCGGCATGGCCTTCGAAGCCCTGAACAACGCCGGGGCTTCGGATGCCAACCTGCTGGTCATACTCAACGACAACGAGATGTCCATTTCCCCCAACGTGGGGGCCCTGAACGCCTACCTCACCAAGCTCCTGTCCGGGCGCTTCTACAACAATCTGCGCAGCACCGGTGAGCGTCTGCTCTCCAGCCTGCCTCCCATCCACGAGCTGGCCAGGCGGGCGGAAGAGCACATCAAGGGCATGGTCACCCCGGGCACCCTCTTCGAGGAATTCGGCTTCAACTATCTGGGGCCCATCGACGGCCACGATCTGGATGCCCTCATTCCATCCCTGGCCAACATCCGCCAGCTCAAGGGTCCCCAGTTCCTGCACATCGTCACCCAGAAGGGCCATGGCTATCCCCAGGCCGAGGCGGATCCATGTCTGTACCACGGCGTGGGCAAGTTCAAGATCGAGGTGGGAGTGGAGGCCAAGACCTGCAGCCTGCCGGGTGCCCGGCCCAGCTATACGGAGATCTTCGGGCAGTGGCTCCTGGACATGGCGGCATCGGACGAGCGCCTGGTGGCCATCACCCCGGCCATGTGCGAGGGTTCGGGCCTGACGGAATTCGCCAGGCGTTTCCGCAAGCGTTATTTCGACGTGGGCATCGCCGAGCAGCACGCCCTCACCTTTGCCGCCGGCCTGGCCTGTGAAGGCCGCAAGCCCGTGGTGGCCATCTACTCCACCTTCCTGCAGCGGGCCTACGACCAGCTCATCCATGACATCGCCCTGCAGGACCTGCCGGTGATGCTGGCCATCGACCGGGCCGGCCTGGTGGGAGCGGACGGTCCCACCCATGCCGGGGCCTTCGACCTGTCCTTCCTGCGCTGCATCCCCAACATGCTCATTGCCACCCCCTCCAATGAGGACGAGTGCCGGCGCCTGCTCACCACCGCCTACCGCCACGACGGCCCCAGTGCGGTACGCTACCCCCGGGGCTGTGGGCCGGGGGTGACCCTGTCAGCAGACCTGGATACCCTGGAGATCGGCAAGGGTATGGTGCGGCGGGCCTGTGGCCGGCAGGATGATCGCATCGCCTTCCTGGCCTTCGGCGCCCCCCTGAACGCCGCCCTGATGGCCGCGGAGAATCTGGACGCCACGCTGGCGGACATGCGCTTCGTCAAGCCGCTGGATCGGGATCTGGTCAAAAGTCTGGCTCAAGATCACGTGCTGCTGGTGACCCTGGAAGAAAACGTGGTCATGGGCGGTGCCGGTTCTGCCGTGGCCGAGTGCCTGGCGGAACTGGGCATCAGCGTGAAACTGTTGCAGCTGGGTCTGCCGGACCGTTTCGTGGAGCACGGCGATCCCGCCACCCTGCTGGCTCGCTGCGGCCTGGATGCCGCCGGCATCCAGGCCGCAGCGAGAAAGGCCTTATCCGAGTGATTTGCTCGGATATAGGCGTTAATTTATACTTGTTCTAATTAAGCATATCGGAACATAGTCATGAGCGTCTGTGTCACTCCCATCGGCTGCCCCCCGGACCAGGTCGCCATAGCCGATGTACAGAACTACCCGGACTCCCGCAAGATCGCCATCGACAAGGTGGGCATCAAGTCCATCCGCCATCCCATCAAGGTGCGGGACAGGAGTGCAGGAGTGCAGCACACCATCGCCACCTTTGGCATGTATGTCTATCTGCCCCATCACTTCAAGGGCACCCACATGTCCCGTTTCGTCGACATCCTCAACGGCTACGAGCGGGAAATCTCCGTGGAGTCCTTCGAGGACATGCTGCGCCAGATGGTGCTGAAACTGGAAGCGGATTCCGGCCACGTGGAGATGAGCTTTCCCTACTTCGTCAACAAGCGGGCGCCGGTGTCCGGCGTGGAGAGTCTGATGGACTATGACGTGACCTTCATCGGCGAGATCCGCAACGGGGAATACATCCAGCACATGAAGGTTCTGGTGCCGTGCACCAGCCTGTGCCCCTGCTCCAAGAAGATCTCCGCCTACGGCGCCCACAACCAGCGCTCCCACGTCACCATCCGCGTGCGCACCAACGCCTTCGTGTGGATCGAGGACATCATCCAGATCGCCGAGGACAACGCCTCCAGCCAGCTCTATGGTCTGCTCAAGCGGCCGGATGAGAAATTCGTCACCGAAAAGGCCTATGACAACCCCAAGTTCGTGGAAGACCTGGTGCGGGACGTGGCCGCCGCCCTGAACCGGGACGGGCGCATCGATGCCTATGTGGTCGAAGCGGAGAACTTCGAATCCATCCACAACCACTCTGCCTACGCCCTCATCGAGCACGACAAGAAGGCCGGCGCGTAAAGCTCGAAGCTCCTGCCCGCCTCCGGGGTCGCATCCCCGCAGGCGGGGCCCCTGCTCCGCCCTGCGTAGGTCTGCTTCGTACCTATCCACAACCACTCCGCCCAGGCCTCATCGAAAAGAACCAGACCGAGCAGCCCTGACCAGCGGTTCGGATCATGGTGTGCGGGTGGCCCATACCGGGGGGCACAACGCCCATGATGGGGCCATAATGTCGGAACATGTAGCACGAGGTCCCGACATGAAGCCCATCGCCATCTTCCGGCATGCCCCCAGCGAAGGCCCCGGGTACCTTGCCACCTTCCTGGAAGAACGTGGCCTGGCCTGGAAACTCGTCGCCATCGATGCCGGTGAAGGCGTGCCCGCCTCACCCGGTGCATTCGCCGGTCTGGTCTTCATGGGTGGCCCCATGAGCGTGAACGACGATCTGCCCTGGATCCCGCCGGCACTTTCCCTGATCCGCCTGGCCGTGCAACACGGCATTCCCGTCCTGGGCCACTGCCTGGGGAGCCAACTCATGGCCAAGGCCCTGGACGGGCGGGTCACACGCAACCCGGTGAAGGAAATCGGCTGGGGCCGTGTGGAGCGGGCGGACAATGCCGAGGCCCGGGCCTGGCTGCCGGACCTGGCGGCCTTCGAGGCCTTCCACTGGCATGGCGAGACCTTCTCCCTCCCCCCCGGCGCCGCCCGCATCCTGGGCAGCACACACTGCACCAACCAGGCCTTCGTCCTGGGCCCCCACCTGGGCATGCAGTGCCACGTGGAGATGACCGGTCCCATGATCCGGGAATGGTGCGTACTGGGTGCCGACGAGATCGCCGCCGCCTCCAGCCCCGCCGTGCAGTCGCCGGAGCGGATGCAGTCCCTGAATGCCGCCAACCTGCCCGGGCTCCACGCGGCCGCGGAAGCCCTGTATACCCGCTGGACCGCCGGCCTGCAGGCCTGAGATCCCTTGGCCGACATCATCACCCTGCCCCACCTGCGCACCCTGCTGGGACTGCATGTGCGCCATCAAGGCGAGATCTGCGTCATCATCGAGGTGCTGGACGAACCGCCATCCCTGGTCTTGCAAGCCGACGCCCCAGCCAGCCTGATGGCTGACCACCACGGCCGGCCTTTCGAATATGGCCTGCGCACCTACACCCTGCCGGTGCTGACCGAGGACCGCAGCGGCCTGAACGACGCCCTGTTGGACCTGGAAATCCTGGACTGAGGCGAGTCACGCGCATGTACCCAGCTCCACCCGGCCACCGGCAAGCCCGCGTCCCCGGCATGAAGCGTCCCCCCACCCTGGTTCCGGTCATCGCGGGATTCAGCGTCATGCTGCTGCTGATCGCAGGGGTAACGGCCATTGGTTCCACCTATGTGCGCCGCCTGAGCGACCAGCTCACGGCCATCGTCGCCGAGCGCAACGCCAAGGCCGAGCTGGCCACGGCCATGCGTGCCATCCATGAGGCCCGTTACCAGGCACTGATGCTGGCCAGCGGCACGGCGGATCCCTTCCTGCGCGATGAGACGCTCATGCGCTTCTCGCGACTGGCCCTGGAATTCATCCAGACTCGGGACAAGTTCCTGGCCCTGCCCCTGGATGAAGCCGAACTGCACCTGTGGATGGATGTGCGTGAAGCGGTCCGCCAGGTGGAAGACGACGGTGAACAGGTGGTGGTCCAGCTGCAGCACGAGCATCCGGAAGAGGCGCGCAGGCGAATCTTGCAAGACCTGCGACCGCTGCAGGAGACCATGATGGCCCGCTGGACCAGGCTCGTGGACATGCAGCGCGAGAAAAACGAGGCGGCCATGCGCGAGGCCCGCATGGCCAGCACCCGGGCGCATCAACTGACCCTCATCCTGTCCATGGGGGCCTTTCTGGTGGGCCTGATCGTATCGATCCTTGTCATCCGCATGAGCCGCCGCATGCAGCATGATCTGTTCGAGGAAAAGGAAAGGGCCGAGATCACACTGCACGCCATCGGCGAGGCCGTGCTGCGTTTCGATATGCACGGGCAGCTACGCTACCTCAATCCCGTGGCGGAGCAGTTGATGGGGCTGGATGGCCGCCACGCCCAGAACCATACCCTGGAAACCATACTGCACCTGTACGAGAAGGGCAGCCGCGCCGACCTGACGGGGAATCTGCTGCGCGACACGCTGCGGGGCATCACCCACATCCTGCCGGGAAAGGCCTGTCTGCTGTCCGCCACGGGCGTAGAGTATGAAGTGGAGGGTACCAGCGCCCCCATTCATGGCGTGGCAGGCACGATCCGCGGTGGTGTGCTGGTCCTGCGCGACGTCACCGAATCACGCGAGACCCATGGCCAGCAGCAATGGCTGGCCGAACACGACGGGCTGACCGGTCTCTTGAACCGGCGCGCCCTGGAGGATCGCCTGGCGCGCGCACTGGCCAGCAAGCGCGCCGGTGATCGCCCCCTGTCCCTGCTGTACGTCTGCCTGCGGCATTGCCAGGACATACACGATACCGCCGGTCAGGCCGCCAGCGACGAGCTGCTGCGCCGCCTGGCGCGCCAAATGCGTGAGCGCATCCGGGAATCGGACCCTCTGGCACGCATGGCGGCACACGAATTCGCCATTCTGCTGCGCACCTGCCCGGAAGACATGGCCGAAGACATCGCCCAGGGATTGCGTGACGCCATCGCGCGATACGCCTTCATCTGGAACGGCGATACCTATCGTGTGGATGCCTGCCTCGGACTGGTGCAGGTGCCACCCCACTGGGACACGGACGAGTGCCTGCGTGCCGCCAGGGCAGTCTGCGACCGGGCAACACACGAGGGGCAGGATCACCTACCATCGGGAGCAGGATATGCCCCACCTTGAAGGCCCACGGACGGGTGCGGGACATCGGGCCCCCATCCCTCCCTCCGTCTGGAATCTCACCCACGCAAGCCATGGTCCTGAATATCCTGGTAGGTGACATCGGTGGCACCCACAGTCGGCTGGCCCAGGCCCGGGTGGCGGGGCAGCATGTGAGCCTGGTGGACGTGCAACGCTACCGCAATGCCCACCACTCCAGCCTGACCGGCATCCTCACCGAATACCTGAGGAAGCACGCCTACCATCCACGTTCCGCCTGCCTGGCCGTGGCCGGATCCACGGACGGCCGGCAGGTACATTTCACCAATCTGGACTGGCACGTTCATGCCGATGCCCTGGCTCGTGAATTGGGTATGGAGCGGGTCAGCCTGGTGAACGATTTCTCCGCTGTGGGCTGGGGCCTGGATGCCCTGCAGACCCGTGACCTGTGTTTCCTGCAGACCGGTCCGGGCGAGGCAGAGGGGGTAAGGGTGGCCGTGGGTGCCGGCACCGGCCTGGGGGTGAGCCTATGTGTGCCACAGCGGGGCCGCTATCGCCCCCTGTCCTCGGAGGGTGGTCACATGGGTTTCGCTCCCCAGGATGACGAACAGGACCGGCTGCTGCAGTTCCTGCGTGGCCTACATGGCCGGGTTTCCGTGGAGCGCGTGGTGTCGGGTCCCGGTATCGTCGATCTCTACCGCTTCTGCGCCCGGGAAGCCGGTCTGGGTGAACCACCCCTGCTGGCCCAGACGGAACCCCCACAGGCCATCAGCCAGGCCGCGCAGGTGGGAGGCGACCCCGTGGCGCTGCGCACCATGCAACTGTTCGTCCGTATCTATGGCCAGATCGCCGGCGACGTCGCCTTGCTGGCGCGGGCCCGGGGCGGGGTCTTTCTTGCCGGCGGCATAGCCTCCAAGAATCTGCCCCTCATGCAGGCACCGGAATTCCTGGCGGGTTTCCATGCCAAGGGGCGCTTCAGCGCTTGGATGCGGGAAATCCCCGTGGCCGTGGTGCTGGACGCGGACATCGGTCTGCGTGGCGCGGCCCTGGCCGCGGCCACCTGACCGCCCATCCCAAGGCCAGGTCCCCGTCAGCCACGGCCCAGGCGCATTTCCAGCACCCCCACACCCAAGGGAATGACCAACACCAGGCCGTTCAGCGCCAGCACCGCCGGCCAGCCCCCATGGCGCCAGGCATACCCACTGGCGGTAATGCCAATGGCCCCACCCACGTAATAGAACAGCACATACAGTGCATTCCCCCGCCCCCGGCTGGCGGTGAGCCGGCCATTCAGCGCCCCCGAGGCGGCGGCATGGGTGGTGAAAAAACCCGCGCAACTGCCCAGCAGGGCCAGCACCACCATGGTCAGACTGGGCAGCAGCAGACCCAGCAAGGACACACCCAGCAGCACGGCACCCAGAACCATGGTGCGACCCGCCCCGAAACGATTGGCCAAACGGCCGGACAGAGGCCCCATCACCGCGCCGATGAGATAGGCCACGTACAGGGAGGTGATGAGGGAGGTGGAAGCGGAAACGGGTGGTTCGCTCAGATGGAAGGGCAGGTAGTTGAAGGTAGCGGAAAACACCCAGAAGGCCCCAAACCCCACGGCATACAGACGCAGCACGGGCCAGGAAGACAACAGCGCGCGAAAGCCCACCTCACCCTGGGCGTGATGCGGCCGCATCCCCACCTTGGGTAGCCAGCGGGCCGCAGCCCAAACCGTCAGCAGCAACAGCAGGGCGGCACTGACGAAGGCGTAGCGCCAGTGCAGGGGAGGGTGCAGATACCCACCCAGCAGACGCCCACCCAACCCGCCCACCACCGTGGCGGAGACGAAGACCCCCATGGCCACGTTCAGCCGCTCCAGCGGCAGGCTGTTGGCCAGATGGGCCGCCACACAGGTAGTCAGCGCGGGGATGAATAGTCCTTGGATGAAACGGCCCAGCACGAGCAAGGAAAAACTCGGGGTCAGGGCGCACATCAGCCCCGCCAGTGCCACCATGCTCCCACCCACCAGCATCAGGGGCCGCAGGGGGTAGCGGTCACCCAGGCGGCCGAATGGCAGATTGGACAGGGCAATGCCCAGGATGGTGGCGGACACGGTCAGGGACGCAGCCGCCGCATCCACACCAAACTCCGTAGACAGGATGGGCAGCACGGGCTGTGTCAGATAGATGTTGGTGAAGGCCGCGGCCACCACGCCAAAGACCAGCAGACGCGTGATCGACAACTCGGGGGCTTGGGCAGGCATGCCGGGAGGTTCCATGGACATCGGCTCCCCGCATATTAGGGCCGTGGCGGTGCACGCGTCGCCTAGCCCCCAGTGAAACGGCGGAGCGCGCGTGCGCCTTCCACTCAAATGTGACTTCTGTCAACGCTCCGTGTCATTGCAGTACACTATTATCATGAGAGGTATAGTGTTACCTTACCAGCAGGCGGGTGACGAGAAGACGAGTGCAGCCCCGTGTCGCGCCGCTCTTGAATTGAGGAGACTGTCTTGAGACATCGTGCCGCAGTCCCACTGACCTCAGCCATGCGGCGGCAGGCGCCACTTCCTTGTGGTGTCGCGCCCGCACGGTCACCCCATGAAATCTCCCCTGTTTCTACGCTTGCGAAAGACCCGGCTGCCTCCCGGGTACCCGCATGCATGGAAGATGTTCCACACCGGGCCCTGCAGCGCGGGGCGACCCGGTGCTGGGCAATCCCGCTTGGTTGAACCGCATGTCCCACAGCTTCGTACGCAAGGAGACGCACTCATGAGCATCAATCGACGTGATTTTCTGAAATCCAGCATTGCTGCCGGTACCGCGGCCACGGTTGGCATGCCCCTGTCCGAACAGGCAGCGGCCGCCATCAAGGCCGGCGAAAAGGACTGGCAATGGGACAAGGGTGTATGCCGCTTCTGTGGCACCGGATGCGGCATCATGATCGCCACAAAAAATGGCCGTGTGGTGGCCACCAAAGGGGATCCGGATGCACCGGTGAACCGTGGCCTGAACTGTGTGAAGGGCTATTTCAACGGCAAGATCCTGTATGGCAAGGACCGCCTGACCCAGCCCCTGCTGCGCATGAAGGACGGCAAGTTCAACAAGAAGGGACAGTTCGTGCCGGTGAGCTGGGAGCAGGCCTTCGATGAAATGGAACGCCAGTTCCGCAAGGCCTATGCCGAAAAGGGCCCAAGCGGCGTGGGGGTGTTCGGTTCCGGGCAGTGGACCATTCCCGAAGGCTATGCCATGAACAAGTTGTTCAAGGCGGGTTTCCGTTCCAACAACGTGGATCCCAACGCACGCAACTGCATGGCCAGCGCCGTGACCGCGTTCTACAGCGTGTTCGGTACCGACGAGCCGGCTGGAAACTACGATGACGTGGAGTACACCGACACCATGGTGCTCTGGGGCGCCAACATGGCCGAGATGCATCCCATCCTCTGGTCGCGCATCACCAACCGGCGCCTGTCCCACAAACCCTGCCGCGTAGTGAACCTGACCACCTACCGCAACATGTCTTCCGACATCGCGGATCTGGAAATCATCTTCAAGCCCAACACCGACCTGGCGATCCAGAACTACCTAGCGCGCGAGATCATCGCCCGCAACGCGGTAAACCAGGACTTCGTGAACAAGCACTGCGTGTTCGCCACCGGTCCCTACGACATCGGCTACGGCCTACGCCCGGGCGAGAAGTACGCCTTCCCGGCGGAGCGGGACGTGGTGGCCAAGGAGACCCGGGTCACGCTCGACAGAAACGAGGCCATCGCCCAGCGCCGCAAGGCGGGCGATGTCGTGGATCAGAAGAACACGGCCAATCCCGCGGCGCACTGGCTCATCACCTTTGAGGATTTCAGGAAGGCCGTGGAGCCCTACACCCTGGATTTCGTGGCGGAACTGGCCAAGGGCGACATCGACGAGCCGCTGGACAAGTTCAAGGCCAAGCTGCAGCAGCTCGCCGACTATTACATCGACCCGAAGCGCAAGGTGGTGTCCTTCTGGACCATGGGCTTCAACCAGCACCAGCGCGGCACCTGGGTGAACGAACAGTGCTACATGAACCACCTGCTGCTGGGCAAGCAGTCCCAGCCAGGTAACGGCGCCTTCTCTCTGACCGGTCAGCCCTCCGCCTGTGGCACGGCGCGCGAGGTCGGCACATTCTCGCATCGCCTGCCGGCCGACCGGCTGGTGGCCAACCCCCAGCATCGGGCAGAGACCGAGAAATACTGGAATCTGCCGGCCAAGACCATCAACCCGAAAATCGGCTCGTTCTACGCCAAGCTCATGCGCGATCTGGAGGACGGTGGCCTCAAATGGGCCTGGGTGCAGGTCAACAACCCCTGGCAATCCCACCCCAATGCCAACCACTGGATCAAGGCCGCACGCGAGATGGACAACTTCATCGTCGTGTCCGATGCCTATCCCACCATCTCCGCCAAGGTGGCGGACCTGATCCTGCCGGCCGCCATGATCTTCGAGAAGTGGGGTGTCTACGGCAATGCCGAGCGCCGCACGCAGGCCTGGCGCCAGCAGGTATATGCCCCCGGGCAGGCGCGCGCCGACATCTGGCAGGTGATGGAGTTTGCCAAGCGCTTCAAGGTGAAAGATTTCTGGGGTGAACAGAAGGTGCCTGGGCTGAAGGAAGCCGGCTTCGAGGACGGCAAGCTACCCAGCGTCATGGATGATGCGGCCAAGATGGGCATCTCCGCCGATGCCAGCCTGTACGAGGTGCTGTTCGCCAACGCGGCGAACAAGAAGCACAGATGGCCCGATGCCATCGCCAAGGGCCACCCCAACCACGTGGCCGATCTACTGGGCGATGGATGGTTCCCCGAGAAGGCCCTGTTCCAGGAGTATGTCCAGTTCGGGCGCGGCAAGGCGAAAGACCTGGCGGACTTCGATGTCTACATTTCCGATGAAGTACGTGGCCTCAAGTGGCCGGTGCTGGTCAAGAATGGCAAATGGACCGAGACCAGCTGGCGCTTCAACGAGCAATACGATCCCTATGTCACCAAGGGTGCCGGTTTCGAGTTCTACGGCAAGCTGATGAAGAGCATCCCCAGCGGCAATCTGGATGGCGTCACCGACCCCACGCCCAAGAGCGTGGCGGGCAAGGCCAAGATCTTCTATAGGCCCTACGCCGCGCCCGTGGAGCAGCCGGACGGTAATTACGATCTCTGGCTGTGTACCGGACGGGTGCTGGAGCACTGGCATACCGGCACCATGACCCGGCGCGTGCCCGAGCTGCATCGTGCCGTACCCGCGGCCGTGATGTGGATGCACCCAGCGGATGCGCAAAAACGGGGGCTCAAGCGCAACGATCTGGCCTGGATCGAGTCCCGGCGCGGCAAGGTCCAGGCACGGGTGGAAACCGGCGGACGCAACACCATGCCTAAAGGCACGGTCTATGTGCCGTTCTTCGATGAAGGGGTGTTCATCAACAAGGTGGCCTTGGACAGCACCTGCCCCATCTCGAAAGAAAGCGACTTCAAGAAGTGCGCCGTCAAGGTAATGAAGGTCTGACTCAGGAGAACGCCATGAAAAGGAAGAGCACCCTGTTTGCAGTGGCCGCCCTGGCGGCCTTCGGTCTGTCCAATGCCGACCCGGCCGTGATCGTCGACGACAATCTCGGTCTTTCGCACGTGAGTGTCTTCGACACCGCCGTCCCCGATGCCTTCGACTATCCCACCGTGGACCCCAAGGATGCCGGTGTGCTGCCCAGGTCCTGGGAGGACGCTCCACCCCAGATTCCCCATCGCATCGACAAGTATCTGCCGCTCAATGCGCAGCAGAACAAATGTCTGGACTGCCATGAGGAACCCGACAAGATCGGCAAGAAAGCCAAAGGCAAACCCACACCCATGTCCGAAACCCATTACGTGAAGGAAGGCGATGAACTGGTGCTGGCGAACAGGCGCTATGTCTGCACCCTCTGCCACACCCCACAGGCCAATGTGAACACCCTGGTGGACAACACCTTCAAGGGTGATTGAGGCCACGGTACCGGCACCATTTCAGTACACGAAGCGGCTTGCCCTCCGGCAAGCCGCTTTTTTTCGCGAGCCGGCCGCTGGCCTCAAAAGAAGAGGGGGCGCTCCGCCGCCAGGGCGCTCCAACCCCGGACGAGGCGATACAGCACCCAGATGCCCACACCCAGCACGAGCGCGATGGCCAGCGGAATGCCGACGAATGTGAAGGCCAGCAACAGGGCCACCACCACCCACAGGAGGGCAAACCAGAAGGTACGCAACTGCCAGCGGAAATGGGATTCCAGCCAGGTACCGCGCACTCCAGCCTGGTTCACGTAGTTGAGTATCACGGCGATGATGGAAGGCCAGCCGGTGAGAAAGGCGGTGACGATGAAGGCGGCGCTCACCAGGCCGGTGACGGCGCTGAAGACGTGCAGGCCATACATCACATGGCTGAGCCTGACCAGGCCCTCCGTGGGCAGCAATTGGGCCTGGGGCATCCGATCGTCCGACATGGATCCTCTCTCTCGTGGTGGCGCGTGGGGCGGGTTGCGGAGTGCCACAGATCAGGCCGTGACCTGGCGTGCCTGCTGGCTATCACCCCAGAGCTCCTCCAGATTGTAATGGGCGCGCACGGCCGGCTGCATGACGTGCACCACCAGGCCGCCGGCATCCACCAGCACCCATTCGCCCACTTCGGCGCCCTCGGTACCGATGATGTGGGCGCCTGCCGCCTTGAGCCTTTCATGCACGTTGTCAGCCAGGGATTTCACCTGGCGGGTGGAATCGCCGCTGGCGATGATCATGGCGTCGAACAGGGTGGTGAGATGGCGCACGTCGAGGACGGTGATGTCCTTGCCCTTGATGTCCTCCAGGGCAGCGATGGCAACCCCGATCAGCTGGTCGGTGGAGAGGGATTCAGACATACAGGTGGTTCTCGTGGATGTAATCGATGACGCTGTCCGGCAGCAGATAGCGCAGGCTCTTGCGGCGCAGGACGCGCTCCCGCACCTGGCTGGCGGAAATGTCCAGTTGCGTGATGGCATGCAGGTGGATCAGGCCGGCGCACCTCTCCGACAGTTCGCCGGGCTGGTCACTGCGGCGCGTGGCCAGGAGTCGGCGCAAGGGTTCCGGCAGGGCGTCTTCCCACACCGCTGAGGTGAAACCGGGTCGATGCGCCACGGCCAGATGGGTCAGATCCAGCAGTTCCCGCCAGCGGTGCCAGGTGGTGAGCCCCAGGAAGGCATCCGCCCCCATGAACAGGATCAGGGGGGCATCGGTCGGCAATTCCTGGCGCAGGGCCGCCACGGTCTCGACGCTGTAGCTGGGACTGGACTTGCGAACCTCCCGGCCATCGAGCACAAAGCGGGGGTTGCCCGCCACGGCGCGGCGTGCCATTTCCAGGCGGTGGTGGCTGGCGGCCCGCGGCTGCCTCCGATGCGGAGGCTGTCCCGCCGGCAGGATGCGCACCTGCGCCAGGCTCAGCCATTCGCCCATCTCCTCCGCCAGACGCAGGTGGCCATAGTGGATGGGGTCGAAGGTGCCCCCCAGCAGGCCGATGGCTTCAGCCACGGACGTGACCGTCTCCCAGCACCACCCATTTCAAGCTGGTGAGCCCTTCCAGCCCCACCGGACCACGGGCATGGATCTTGTCGGTGGAGATGCCGATCTCCGCCCCCAGGCCGTACTCGAAACCATCCGCGAAGCGGGTGGAGGCGTTCACCATGACCGAGCTGGAATCCACCTCGCGCAGGAAGCGCATGGCGTTGGCATGGTGGTCGGTGATGATGGCATCGGTGTGGTGGGAGCCGTAGTGGTTGATGTGGGCGATGGCCTCCTCCAGGCTCGCCACGATTTTTATGCTGATGATGGGTGCCAGGTATTCCATGCCCCAATCCGCCTCCGTCGCATCCACCAGCCTGGCATCGGCCAGCCCGGCGAGTATGGCCTTGGCGCCGGCGTCGCAGCGCATCTCCACGCCCTTGGCGGCGAAGATGGCGCCGATTGCGGGCAGAAAGCGGGCCGCGGCCCGCTCATGCACCAGCAAGGATTCGGTGGCGTTGCAGGGGCTGTAACGCTGGGTCTTGGCGTTCTCGGTCACCCGCAGGGCCTTGTCCAGGTCGAACTCGGCATCCACATAAGTGTGACAGTTGCCGTCAAGATGCTTGATCACCGGCACGCGCGCCTCGCTGCTGATGCGCTCGATGAGTCCCTTGCCACCCCGGGGGATGATGACGTCCACATGAGCGGGCATGGTGATGAGCTCGCCCACGGCGGCCCGGTCGGTGGTCTCCACCAGTTGCACCGCCTCGGCGGGCAGACCGGTGATCCGCAGGGCCTGACGTACCAGTTGCCACAGGGCAAGATTGGACCGGATGGCCTCGGATCCGCCGCGCAGGATGCAGGCATTGCCACTCTTGATGGCAAGCGACGCCGCCTCGATGGTGACGTTGGGGCGGCTCTCGTAGATCATGCCGAACACCCCCAGAGGCACGCGCATCTGGCCGACACTGATGCCGGTGGGGCGACGCTTCACGCCGGTGATCTCCCCCACCGGATCGGGCATGGCGGCGAGCTGTTCGCAACCCTCGGCCATGGTGGCGATGACCTTGTCCGTCAGGCGCAGCCGGTCCACCATGGGCGCGTCCAGACCCGCCTCCTGGGCTTTGGCGATGTCCTGGGCATTGGCCTCCGCCAGACCATCCCCCCCCTGCAACAGCAGGTGGGCCAGGCTGGTCAGGGCATCGTTTTTTGCGCGCGTGGAGGCGCGGGCCATGGCGCTGGCCGCCGTGCGTGCATTCTGGCCCAGGTTCTGCATATAGCTCTTGATGTCCATGTCCACTCCGTGCATCGGACAGCGGCCACTACAGCGCCGCGAAGGCCGGGGCCTGGCCTCGACGCATGAGGATCAGGCCCAGCTGTTTCAGTTCGTCCCAGGCATCCTCCCGCAGGAGGCCCTTGGCGGCCCGGTCCAGCCGGGCCAGGGCCCGCATGGCCAGGGCCAGGCACTGGCCGTCGGTACGTCTCAGGGCGCGCTCCACCAGGTCCTGGCGGCTTTCCCATACACGCAGGCTCGTCATCAGGCCGGACAGTCGCTCACCCTGTTGCAATCCACGTTCCAGGCGATAGAGGGTGCGCACATCGCCGCCAAACACCGCCAGCACCAGGGGCAGCCTTTCCCCTTCGGCCCGCAAGCCGTCCAGGGTGTGACAGAAGCGTACTGCGTCCCCCTTGAGGAAGGCCTCGGACAGATCACTCACATCATAGCGTGCCACATCCGCCACACAGGCCCGTGCCGTCTCCAGGTCCAGGGCCCCCACGGGCAGGAGCAGGGCGAGCTTTTCGATTTCCTGGTGGGCCGCCAGCAGATTGCCCTCCACCCGCGCGGCAAGCCAGGCCAGTGTTTCGGGGTCCGCCTTCAGGCCATGGCGCGCCAGGCGCTCGCCGATCCAGGCCGGCAGTCGCTCAAGACCGGGAGGCCAGCATTGCACCAACACACCCGCGGCCTCCACGGCCTTGACCCATTTCACCGCCAGCCCGGCCCTGTCCAGGCGGGGGACGCTGATCACCAATACCGTCTCGGCCGGCGGGCGCGCAGCCCAGGACTCCAGCACCTTGCCCCCCTCCACCCCGGGCTTGCCCGTGGGCAGACACAACTCCACCAGGCGACGGCTGGCAAACAGGGACAAGGAATCGAAACCGGCCATCCAGGCGCGCCAGTCGAAACCCGTTTCCGCCTGCTCGACCCGGCGTTCCGCATGTCCCCGGGCCTGTACAGTGGTGCGGATCAGCGCCATCGCCTCATCCACCAGCAAGGGCTCATCACCGCTGACCAGCCAGAGCGGGGCCAGATCCGCCTTCAGGATGGCGCTCAGCCGTTCGGCACGTATGCGCATCAGCGCTTCACATAGGACAGGCGGCGCAGGGCCTGGCGCAGGGTCTCTTGCACCATGGCCCGCTGCAGGGCGGATTCCTCCACCTCCTTGGCCAGGATCTGGGCATCATCATAGGAGTACTCGCGGATCTGCTCCAGTTCGATGGGGGCGATGAGCTCGTCCCCCTTCTCGTCCGTCACCTTGAGGGTCGTCTTGTAGATCAGGCGGTACTCCCGCACCTTGCCGCCACCCGAGAGCGAGAGGATGTTTTTCTCCATACGTTCGTCCAGGACACGCACCAGCACCGGCACACCGCCAGCGTGCTCCGCCAGCTTGCCCTGATCGGCCAGGGCCTGGCGCAACGCTGGCGCCAGCAGGGAGCCATCCGAAGACTCCACGTAGGCACCGGCAAAGGGCAGCTGGGCCTCGCCACGCAACTGGAAACCACAGCCGGCCAGTAGAAGGACGCACATCGCCAGCCAGCCCAATCCGGCCCGTTTCATGCCGTGTCTCCCGCCACCACATTGACCAGACGCCCCGGCACCACCACCACTTTCCTGACCGGCTTGCCGTCCAGGTGTCTCTTCAGCTCCGGGCTGGCCAGGGCGGCTCGTTCCACCGCCTCCTTACCGGCATCCGCCGCCACCCTGAACTTGCCCCGCAGCCTGCCGTTCACCTGCAGCATCAGCTCGATCTCGTCCCGCGCCAGGGCAGATTCGTCCACCCGGGGCCAGTCGGCACCCACCAGGCAGGCGCCCGGCCGCAGGGCCTTGAGAAGCGCGCGGCAGATATGGGGCACCATGGGGGCCAGCAGGAGCACCACTGCCTCCAGCACTTCCTGCTTCACCGCGCGCGCGTGCGCCTCGTCGGATTCCATCCTGGTCAGGGCGTTCATCAATTCCATGATGGCGGCGATGGCGGTGTTGAACTGCTTGCGGCGTTCGATGTCGTCCCCCACCTTGGCGATGGTCTGGTGCAGCTGGCGGCGCAAGGCCTTGAGTTCGTCGGACAGCTCGCCGCCGCTGAAAGCGCTCACCCTCCCGGTCTGCACATGTTCGTATACCGCCTTCCACAGGCGTTTGAGGAAGCGGTGGGCACCCTCCACGCCGGCGTCGGACCATTCCAGGGAAAGCTCCGGCGGCGCCGCGAACATCGTGAACAGGCGCGCCGTGTCGGCGCCATAGCGATCGATGAGGGTCTGGGGATCTACGCCGTTGTTCTTGGATTTGGACATCTTCTCCACACCGCCGATGACGACGGGCTGGCCATCGGCCAGCAGCCGGGCGGCCACGGTCTGGCCCCTGGCGTCACGCTCCACCTCCACGTCGGCGGGGTTGAGCCACAGCTTCTTGCCATCCCGCAGGTCACGGTAATAGGTCTCCGCCACCACCATGCCCTGCGTGAGCAGGTTGGCGAAGGGCTCGTCGGAGTCCACCAGGCCCTCGTCGCGCATGAGCTTGTGGAAGAAGCGGGCATAGAGCAGGTGCAGGATGGCGTGCTCGATGCCACCGATGTACTGATCCACCGGCAGCCAGTGGTTGGCGCGGCCGTCCAGCATGCCCGTTTCGAGACCGGGACAGGCATAGCGGGCGTAATACCACGAAGACTCCACGAAGGTGTCCATGGTGTCCGTCTCCCGCTGCGCCTCCCCACCACATTTGGGGCAGGGGCAGCGTGACCACTCCGGCATCCTCTTCAAAGGCGAACCCACCTCCAGTCTCACGTCCTCCGGCAGCAGCACGGGCAGATCCCGCTCCGGCACCGGCACGTCGCCGCAGGTCGGGCAGTGGATGATGGGGATGGGACAGCCCCAGTAGCGCTGCCGGGAGATCCCCCAGTCCCGTAGCCGGTAAGTGGTGCGGCGTTCTCCCAGGCCCAGGTTCTTCAACACCAGGGCGATCTTGTCCTGGGCATCCGCCGAGCCGCGACCGGTGAAGTCACCGGAGTCGACGAGGATGCCGGGTTCCAGGAAGGGCAGGGAAATCGGGCCCTCCCCGGCTTCCTCAGGCCGGATCACGACCTGGATCGGCAGGCCATATTTCCGTGCAAAGGCAAAATCCCGTTCGTCGTGGGCCGGCACGGCCATGAGGGCACCCTCGCCATAGCCCATGAGCACATAGTTGGCGACGAACACCGGCAGGGGTTCATTGGTGAAAGGGTGATAGACCTTCAGGCCGGTATCCATGCCCTTCTTTTCCATGGTGGCCAGATCCGCCTCGGCGGTGCTGCCCTGCTTGCATTCCGCAATGAAGGCGGCCAGTTCCGCATTGTGGCTGGCAGCCTGGCGGGCCAGGGGGTGCTCGGCGGCCACGGCCATGAAGGTGACACCGAACAGTGTATCCGCCCTTGTGGTAAAGACCTTCAGCACCGGATCCCCCGCCTGGTGGACGGGCCCCAGGGGAAAATGGACCTCCACGCCGTAGCTCTTGCCGATCCAGTTGCGCTGCATGGTCTTCACCCGCTCGGGCCAGCCCGGCAGATGGTCCAGTCCTCCCAGGAGTTCTTCCGCGTAATCGGTGATGCGGAAGAAGTACATGGGGATGTCGCGTTTCTCCACCAGGGCGCCGGAGCGCCAGCCGCGACCGTCGATGACCTGTTCGTTGGCCAGCACGGTGTGGTCTACCGGGTCCCAGTTCACCGTGGCCATCTTTTTGTAGATGACCCCCTTCTCGAACAGGCGGGTGAACAGCCACTGCTCCCAGCGATAGTAGTCGGGGCTGCAGGTGGCCAGCTCCCGGGACCAGTCGATGGCCAGACCCAGGCGCTTGAGCTGGCCCCGCATGTAGTCGATGTTGGCGTAGGTCCAGCTGGCCGGGGCCACGTTGTTGGCCAGGGCGGCGTTCTCCGCCGGCAGGCCGAAGGCGTCCCAGCCCATGGGCTGCAGTACGTTGTAGCCCCGCATGCGGTAATAGCGGGCAAGCACGTCGCCGATGGTGTAATTGCGCACATGGCCCATGTGCAGCTTGCCCGAGGGGTAGGGGAACATGGACAGGCAGTAATACTTGGGTTTGCTGTCGTCCTCGCTGACCCGGTAGGCCTGCCTTTCCTGCCAGTGCTGCTGGGCTTCCGGTTCGATGATTTCCGGTCGGTATTGGGCATCCATGGATGAGTTGTCCGGTGCGGCCTGGGAATGGCTCCGACTGCTTGAACGAGGGCCGGATTATAGCCGGGCTTCGGGTGACAGGCCTTGGGCTCGACGCTTATACTTGTCCGGCTTTGTTGCAGACTTTTTATCTGTCCTGGGGGAAGCCCGCATGTCCAAGAAACATCCCGTCGTCGTCGTGACCGGTTCTTCCGGCGCCGGCACCACGACCGTCAAGCGTGCCTTCGAGCACATCTTCAAGCGCGAGGACCTGACAGCCGTCGTCATCGAGGGCGACAGCATGCACAGCCTGGGACGCGTGGACTTCAAGACAGCCATGCAAAAGGCCGAGGCCGCGGGCAACAAGCATTTCTCCCACTTCGGCCCCGAGGCCAACGACTTCGCGGGCCTGGCCAAGATCTTCCAGACCTACGGCAAATCCGGACTAGGCAAGAAGCGTTACTACATCCACAGCGACGAGGAGGCCGCCCAACACAACGCACGCCTGGGCACCAAGCTGAAGCCCGGCGAGTTCACGCCCTGGGAAGACATTCCCAAGGGCACGGACCTGCTGTTCTACGAAGGCCTGCACGGTATGGTGGTGACCGACAAGGTGGATATGGCCCGGTACGTGGACCTGGCCATCGGCGTGGTGCCTGTGGTGAACCTGGAGTGGATCCAGAAGATCCACCGTGATGGCGCCGAGCGTGGCTACTCCGCCGACGTGATCGTGGACACCATCCTGCGCCGCATGCCGGATTATGTGAACTACATCACGCCACAGTTCTCGCGCACGGACATCAATTTCCAGCGCGTCCCCACGGTGGACACCTCCAACCCCTTCATCGCCCGTGACATCCCCACCCCGGACGAGAGCTTCGTCATCGTCCGTTTCCGTGATCCGAAGGGCGTGGATTTCCCCTATCTGCTGAACATGATCCCCAACTCCTTCATGTCCCGGCGCAACAACATCGTCGTGCCCGGCGGCAAGATGGGCTTCGCCATGGAACTGATCCTCGAGCCGCGCATTCAGGAACTGGTGGCCAGTTCCAAGAAATAGGCTCGTCCGTCCGCCGCCCCACAGGCCGGGCCATGCCCGGCCTTTTTGTGTTCCACGCACCCCCAGGCGGACCAACGCGCCATGCCTTTGACCACGTCGGCATTGGCGCTTTATGCTGTGCGTACCCGAGGATCAAAGCGAACCGCTCTCATCATCCATGCAGCGCTGCCGCCCCCTCGCCCTCGCGCTGTTCCTGGTCTGCCTGTTGTGCGCAGCGGGCACCGGTGCCACGCCGACGCCCGCCGGTGTGGGTGGAAAAAAGACCATCCCCTTCCGCTTCGTCGACCTCCAGGGGCGCAACCTGCGGCTGGAAGACTTCCGTGGCAAGTGGGTGCTGGTGAATTTCTGGGCGTACTGGTGCCCAATGTGCCGTATCGGCATCCCCACCCTCAACAAACTCAGCGAGCGGGCCGATCTGGTGGTCATCGGCATCAGCCTGGATTACGGCGATGACGTGAACAAGGTGCGGGAGGCCGTGGACTTGCATGGTCTGCGTTATACGGCCCAGGTGGCCGGCGGCAATCGCCGCGACCCCAACAGCCCTTACCGCCAGGTCGGGCCGGTGGATTTCTTTCCCACCTCCTACCTGTATGACCCCGACGGTGAGATCGTCATGTTCATCCCCGGCCAGCTGCGCAGGCGCGAGATCCTGGCCTATATGGACAACTGGCGCGCCGAGCGTGGAGGTCCCGCCGCACAGCTGGCCTACGGCATGGACCTGCAAAAGTTCGAGACCGCTCTGACACGACGTTACGGCTCGTCTGGCGCGGAGACCTTCCGGCAATGGCACAACCTGCGCGCGGAACTGGCAAAGACCGGAGAAGACCGGAAACTGGCGGGCATCAACGATTTCATCAATCAGCGGGTGCGGCACATGGATGCCAGGCAGGCCTGGGGGCAGGCGGACCACTGGGCCACCCCCGCGGAAACCCTGGGCGCCGGACGGGGCGACAGCCGGGACATCGCCGTCGCCAAGTACTTCACCCTCCTGAGTCTGGATGTCCCCGAGGATCGGCTGCGCCTGATGTACACCCACCTGGGCGAAGACAGCCGGGGGAGCAGAGATCCGGTGCACATGGTGCTGGCCTACTACCCCGTCGCGGGGGGTGAGCCGCTGGTGCTGGATGACCACATCCCGGAGATCAGGCCCGCCTCCCTGCGCGGGGATCTGCGGCCGGTCTTCAGCTTCAACGGCCAGTCCGTGCTCACCCAGCCCGGGACATCCCCCTACAACCTGTCGGCATGGCAGAAGACCGTGCAGCGTGCCCGCGCGGAAGGATTCGAATAGGAGGCCCCCATGTCGCTCTACCGCCAAGTCTGGTTGTCCATCCTGTCCAGCATGCTGCTGGCCCTCATCGCCAGCCTGTTCGTTACCCTGTACAACGGGCGGACCTACCTGGAAACCCAGCTCAGCCTCAAGAACCGGGACAATGCCGCGGCCCTGGCTCTGGCACTGGGCCAGGAATACACGACACCGGACGACCTGGTGGTGGCCATCACCGCCCAGTTCAACAGCGGCCAGTACGAATACCTCCTCATCACCGATCCCCAGGGTCGCAGCCTGGTGGAACGCATCACACCCACTGCCGAGCCAGGCGTGCCGCACTGGTTCGTGCACCTGCTGCCCATCCGGCCCACACCCGGCGTGGCCCAGATCAGCAGCGGCTGGCGACAGGTGGGTACCCTTTCCCTCATGAGCCACGCGCATTTCGCCTACCGGGACCTGTGGTCCGGCGCCACCACCCTGTGTGCCGTAATGCTCCTGGCCGGAATCCTGGGCGGAACCCTGGGCAGCCTGGCGCTGCGCCGCCTGCGCAAACCCATCCGCGCGGTCATCGACCAGGCACGTGCCATCCGGGAACGCCGTTTCACCACCATCCCGGAACCCGCCCTGCCCGAGCTGCGCGAACTGGCCGCCGCCATGAACGACATGGTCACGCGCCTGCACCAGGAGTTGCAGGAGGATGCCCAGCGCTACGAAGTCATGCGTCGGGCAGCCAATTTCGATCAGCTCACCGGCCTGGCCAACCGTGCCTTCTTCATGGCCAACCTGGCCCGCACCCTGGCGGACGAGGATAGCGCTGGCGGCAGCCTGGCCATCATCCGCATGGCGCACCTGGCACACATCAACCGGCGCTTCGGCCGGGAGGCGGCCGACACCCTGCTGGTGCGCGTCAGTCAGACCCTGGGGGCCATGGGGTCGGAGTGCGCGGATGTCTTCGCCGCCCGTCTGAAGGGTGCGGATTTTGCTCTGCTGCTGGCCTCGGAATGCGACCCCCGCTCGGTGCTGGACATCCTGCGCGACAGGCTGGACGAACTGGCAGAGCCCTACAGTGAGCGCATGACCTCCTGCTACATCGGCTTTGCCGCCTTCCAGCAGGGTGAAGCCATGGCCGATCTCTTGGCGCGCATCGACCAGGCCGTGGCCGCGGCGGAAAGCGCTGGCCATGGTGCAGTGTGCGAGGCCTCGCCCAGTGGCCAGGTCGCCACTCCCATCACCACCGAGGCCTGGCGTACATCCATCCGCCATGTCCTGGCGCATGCGGATCACCTTGCCCTGACATGCCACCCTCTCGTCCTGGACGATGTCCCCCAGCACGAATGCCGCCTGCGCATCCGCCTGGCCGGCAGCGCGGAATGGCTGCCCACCAACCGCTTCATGCCCCAGGCGGAACGTCTGGGCATGGCCCCGGACCTGGACCTGGCCGCGGTCTCCCTGGCCCTGGACGGCCTGGAAAGAGAACCCGATGCCCCGCCTCGCTGGATCAACCTGTCACCGCGCTCGGTGGCGGACATCGGATTCCGCGGCCGTCTCATGGAAATGCTCATGCTGCGCCGCACCTGCCTGCGCCGGCTGTGGCTGGAAGTGCGCGAGATCGGTGCCCTGCAGCACCTGGACAGCCTGCGGGAGCTGGTGCGCGGCCTGCAGTCCCTGGACTGCCATCTGGGCCTTTCACATTACGGTCACCAGTTCAGCCGTATCGGGGATTTCTACGACCTGGGCCTGGACTTCATCAAGGTGGACGCCGGTTTCGTCCGCGACATCCAGTCCCATCCCGGCAATCAGGCCTTCCTCACGGGCTTGGTAGATACGGTCCACAAGATCGGCATGCGGGTCCTGGCGGAAGGCGTGCAATCCCAAACCGAACTGGATGCATTGAAAAGGCTGGGCATGGACGGTTTCACCGGACCGTTCCTGGGCGAATCCCCCCAAGGGGGATAGAAGACCCGGCACATCCCGCGCGCATGCGGATCATTCCGAAAAGGGCCTCGACATGGAAATCTTCAACTGCTTCACCCTGGAATGTGCCCGCTACCTGCCCAGACTGCCGGCGGGGCACCCCTGTGCCCGCATGCATGGCCACAGCTTCCACGTGGAGGTCCATGTGCGGGGGCCTCTGGACCCGGAGCTGGGCTGGGTGCTGGACTTCGCCGACCTGCAACGGGCCTGGCAGCCCATCCATGCGGCCCTGGACCATCGCTGCCTGAACGAGGTGGCGGGACTGGAGAACCCCACCAGCGAACACCTGGCCATGTGGATCTGGCAACGGCTGCGACCCGTCCTGTCCGGCCTGCGCCGCATCGTGGTGCGGGAAACCCCGATGTCCGGCTGCATCTATACCGGTTCGGAAACCGTCCAGGATTGAGCATCCCCGAACGTGCCGTCCCAGGTCCGGAAGGCTTCAGGGCCGGCCCGACGGCCCCTGCTGCAGGACCCGGGTACGCTCGGGCCGTGCGGGCCACACCCCCTTGTCCAGCAGGCGACCGTCTTCGAACACCAGCCAGCTCTGGCGGCCGAAGTGGGGCAGCCCTCGTGCCAGGGCCTGCAGGCCGTCTGCGTCCCGGGCTGCGACAACGGCATAGGGCCGACCTTGCCCATCCCGCCCTGCCCATACCCGGGCCGTGCCTTGGCCCTCCCGTGGCGACGGTGCGACCGGCAGGGACAGCCGCGTCAGCAGGGCCTGGATCCGGTGCCGGGGTGCGATGATGAGCAAGGCCCCCTGGGGCACGGGTGTATCCGGCTGGATTTCCGTGGGCAGGGTGTCCAGCACACCCCCGGCCAGGTTACGCGCCGCTGTCTGGAAGGCGGCGTCCGCCTCGCCCAGGATCAGGCTGGCGCGCGGAGCGGCGAACACCTCGCGCAGGATGGCCGGAAACAGTGCCGGATCCAGGCGGCGCCAGAGACGATAGTCCGGATCCGGCTCCACGGCCTGCACCAGGCCCTGGACATCGAAACGGGCCGTGCTTGCGGGACCCTCCAATTCCAGCACCCGGGTCTCGGTGGCATCGGGATAGACCAGCAGACGCAGGGGCAGACGCAAACGGAAGTCGCCCTCCTGCAGGACTTCGATCGTGAGGCTGCCGCCCTGCTGCACCACCTGGCCCAGACTCAGACGGGGTGCCCCTGCCCGGGATACCCACTGGCTGAAGAACGCCCCCAGGTCCTGCCCCGAAACCTCGGAGAAAACAGCCTCCAGATCCGCCCAGGACGCGGTCTGAAAACGCTTTCTCTGCCACAGCAGGCGCAAGCCCCGTGCGAAGGACTCGGGTCCGATCCGGTCCCGCAGCATGAAGAACACCATGGCTGCCTTGCTGTAACCCACGATGGAGGAGATGCCGTGGTGACGGCTGACGAAGTCCTTGAGGGGGATGTCCTGAGCCGCGGGTACCGCCGCCAGGTCACGCAGCCAGGCCAGACGCTGCTCCCGGGCCGTAGCCGGGGATTCGTCTTCCTTGTAGGCGTAATCCGCCATGAAGGTGGTCAGACCCTCGGACCAGTTGCCCTGTTCCCAGTCCGGGTAGACGCCATTGCCCCACCAGTTGTGCAATACCTCGTGGCCCAGGGAGGAGGCGCGGATGAAAGGCAGACGCAATACCTGCCTGCCCAGATAGGCGAGGGAAGGCATGCCGAAGCCCGTGGGCAGGGGACTGGACACCACGCTGAACCGATTGAAAGGGTAATCCCCGATTTGTCGGCTGTAGCGTTCCAGGTAACGAGCGCTGTCCATCAGATAGGCCTGGGCCAGATCCCCCAGCTCCGCATGCAGCCAGGTGCGCACCTGCACGGGTTTGCCGTCGGGCAAGGTCAGATTGTGCTCGGCCGTGACATAAGGTCCGGCCATGAGGTCGATGCCTCGGGCGGCGTGGGGAAAGTCGTAGCGGGCCACGTAACGCCTGCGGCCCGGAGATTCATCCAGGGGATTGCCGGGCACCAGCCCCTTTTGTCCCGGGGGCAGGGTAAGTCGCACACGGTAGCTGAAGGGCGTCCCCGGATCGGGATACCAGCCACTGCCGGCGGGCAGATAGGAGCCCTGGGGGCCCGCCATGGCGGGTAGCGGGCCCAGCACCTGGCGGTGATCCAGCGCATCCAGCGGGGCCAGTCGACCACTGTAATGCAGCTCCAACCGGCCCTTGCGTGCCGTGGACGGCCAGACATACAGCGCCAGCCCCCCTTCCCGCCGGCCTGGGGACAGTTGCAGGGGCCTGCCATCCAGCAGGGCTTTGCGCACCACCAGACCGGAGCTCAGGGTAAAGCCGTTTTGCGCGCCATCCAGTTCCAGGACTGCCCGGGACACCAGGAGTCGGCTCCGGGGATCCAGATTCACGTCCAGGTCCAGGTGGGCCGCCTGCAGGGGCAGGCCGGCCAAGCAGAGGAGGCAGAAGAGCCAGGCGCGCATCATGGTTCTAGAGGGAAGCGGGCCACCAGCTCCTGCTCCCCATCGCCACGCCGCACCCGCAGGGGCAGCCAGGTGCCCGGCACCTGGCGTTGCACCATACCGCGCACGTCCTCCACGCCCAGGACGGGGCGACCGGCCATCTCCAGCAACCGATCCCCCGTCCGCAGTCCCGCCCGCTCGGCCACGCTGCCCGGTTGCACCCCGGAGACCAGCACGCTCGTGCCCTCCATGCCCATGGCGATCCCCAGACGGGGAGGGTTGTCTGCAAGCGGATGTCCCAGGAAGAGGGCATCCGCCAGGCCGGGCCGCATGTCCATGCAGCCCTGTTTCAGGTCCCAGGTCATCAGTCCGGCCACCCGCTCCACCCCCAGGGCCTTGAGCTGATGCGCCACTCCATGCCCACTCCGCACATGACCTGCCCCCAGGATGCCCACCACCAGGGTATCGGGATGGGCCCGCAGATAATCCGCCATGCCCTGGGCCATGGCCCGGTCCCATACGGTCTGGGCCTCCACGAAGCGCGCGAAGGCATCAGGTCCCCGGCCGCGTTCCGGGTGGTGGGCATGGATCTGGCGCAATTCCTCGAGATAGCCGGGCGTCGGGGGTGCCGGTGTCCCCACCCCCTCCCGTCGCTCCTCCGGCACCTTCTGCCAACCTTCTCGCCCCACCTCGTCAACCAGGCTGCGCTCCACATTGACGGCCAGCAGCGGCAGGCGGTGCATGCGCGCAAAATGCAGCATGGGCAGATACAGCGCAGGATCGAAACCCCAGACCCGACGCCATTCCACCTGGGCCAGGAATGCGGTCTCGCTGAGCTCGCCCGCCACCCAGCGGTCCAGCACCCCCTGCAGGCGGCGGGGCAACATTTCCAGGGCAATGGCCAGTCTGGGCCGGTAGGCCTGGAGCCGGGCCAGGGTATGCAACTGCCAGCGGTGGTCTTCGGCACTGTCATGCCTTTCCCCCAACAACACCACCTGATGCCGGGCCAGGTCGGTCAACAGGGCCACCGGGTCCAAACGCACGACACCACCCCGTAGCGGCGTGACCCAGTCACCCTGCTGGCCACAGGACGAAGCGGTGATCGGTTCCGCTTGCGCGCCTCCGACGCTGAACAGGAGCACGAGCAGGCGACAGGCACGAAGGGACAGGGTCATGTCGGATTCCGGAGTGGATGAAAAGAACCTGACGAAAACGCGAATACCGCAGACTGCAAGCCTGCCACAGAAACGTTACCCTGGCGTGCGATCCCCCCGAGCGGACTCGTCCTCCCGCAAGGGCGGCGCCGGGAAGTAAGCCCGGGTATGGTCCTGGCGCCACGCCGCGTGGACACGCGCGGCCCATACCCGACGGGATGCGCCAGGCTGTCCTGGAAAACCGCTAACATGCCTGGTCAATACCGCTGTCGATCTTCCCGCGCATGCGCACGCAACACAAACCCCTGGCCATCCTCAAGGCAGGTTCGACCTGGCCCGCCATGGCGCGGGCGCATGGGGATTTCGAACATTGGCTGCGGCGTGGACTGGGGCTGGCCCGTATCCATACCCGTGTGGTCGCGGTAGCCCAGGGTGAATCCCCGCCTCCACCCGAGCGCCTGTCCGGCGCCATCATCAGCGGTTCCCATGCCATGGTGACGGATCATGCGGACTGGAGCGAAGCCCTGGCCGCCTGGCTGCGATGCGCGGTACCCACCGGCTTGCCGATACTGGGCATCTGCTATGGCCACCAGCTGCTGGCGCACGCCCTAGGCGGAGAAGTCGCCAACCTGGAGCCGGAGCCGGAAGTGGGCACGGTCTGTGTCGCACTCACCGCGGCGGGCCGGGAAGATCCCCTGTTCCGCGGCCTGCCGGAAAGATTCCCCGTGCATGCCAGCCATGTCCAGTCCGCTAGGCGCCTGCCGCGTGGCGCCGTGCATCTGGCGCGCAGCCGGCTGGACCCACACCATGCCTTCCGGGCAGGGCCCCGGGCCTGGGGTGTGCAGTTTCATCCGGAATTCGACGCCCTGGCCATGCGCGCCTACGTACAGCGTTGGGCGCGGAAACCCCACGCGCCGGCGCGGGACTGGCATGCCGTTCAGCAAGGTGTCGAGGATACCCCAGAGGCCGCCCGCATCATGCAACGCTTTGCGCGCCTGGTACTGGAGGGTAACTGCTGACATTCCGCCACGCGTACACGGCCGCTCAGGCGGCCAACCCACCCGGGGGGTCATGCACGGGCAGGTAACTGTCGAGCCAGATCCAGTGATTCCCGCTGGACCCCGTGAGCACGGCGAAATCCCGACCGTAGCCCAGCAGGTCACGCAGACGCGCACGCGCGCGCAGGACGACGCCATCGGACTGCGCATCCTCTTCCTCCAGCCGGGCACCCCGTGCCAGCAGATCCTGGCGCACGGACAGCAGATGCCGGTCACGCACCCGCACGCGCACCACCATGACCGGCTCGCACCAGTGGCCATCCAGGAACAACAGGCGTGGTCTGGGTGGCTCCAGGTGCAGCCGGGCACCGTAGACGTCGCGCAGGATGGCCAGCGGGCCCGTCAACGTTTCCTCGTCCGTGGCCTGGATCAGCAGGCCGGAGGGATCGGGCTGCAGGCCGTAGGTCTCGGACGCCGGGATCAGTCCGCTGGCCTGGCGCGCGAAACCCTGCTGGAACGGGTGCCCGGTATGGCGGACCAGCTGTTCCACAGGAAATTCGGCACGCATGTCACTCAGTGCTCCTCCGCACCCGGCAGGGCGGACTGGCTGGGGATCTGAGTGCTGGCCACGCGCAGACGCCGCGGGCGGCCATCGGGAAATGGCCAATCGATGGTCTGTCCGACCCGCAGGCCCAGCAGCGCCGATCCCACCGGCGCCAGCACGGAGATCCGGCCGCGGGCCAGATCGGCTTCCTCGGGATACACCAGCTCCACCTCCCTGTGCTCACCCGAAGACTCATCCACGTAGGTGACACGGGAGTGCATGCGCACGATATCCGTGGGCATCCGCTCCTCCGGGACTACGGTGGCGCGACTCAGCTCATCCTCCAGCTCGCTGCCGGCTGCCACGGACGCCAGGCGGGCATAATCCTCGGAGGAGATCAACAATTCTTCTGTATTCATGGCCAGATTCACATGCTTCGGTTCATCACCCAATACGGTAGACATCATGCCTGGGCATGACAGGAGGGGGTATCTCAGCATGGAAGTCCATAAAAGTACACATCACCGTTTCCGGGCGGAAAACAATGCCGCGGTGCGGGGCCTGAGACCGATGCCCGTCCCCATCGTGCCGCAGGGGCGGAGCGCCTGCCGCCCCGGCCCGGTGCCCGGACATGCGCCGCCTCACGGCGAGCGGGCCGCAGGCTGGAGAAGGCCATCGCCGTGCGGGTGCGGGGCATGTCCCGGATGAACCGCGGAGTGCCCTGGGGGTAACGGTCTCGCCGTCCTTCGGCGACCCGCAGGGCAGCCGTCCGGGCATACCGGGTATCATCCCCCATGTACAAGGGGCGACACGTTCCGCCACCCCGGTACAGAGCGAACAGCCGAGGGAAGGACGATCACGAGCCCACATATATCCCGTCTGGCCAGCCTGCTGTGCGGCCTGCTGCTCCTGTCCGGCATCGTCCACGGGATCGAGTCCGCGCCGGATTTCCAGGCCTGGCTCGAAGACCTGCGCCAGGAGGCCCGCGCCCGGGGCGTGGCCCCGGCCATCCTGGACGCGGCCCTGGGACGGCTGGAACCTCTGCCCAGGGTGCTGGAACTGGACCGGCGTCAACCGGAGTTCAGCGATACCTTCCTGAATTATCTGGACCGCCGCGTCACCGAGGAACGCGTGGCGGAAGGCCGGCGGCTGCTGCGCAAGCATGCCCGGCTGCTGCGGCAGGTATCGCGCCAGTACGGCATTCCCGCCAACGTGCTGGTGGCCTTCTGGGGTCTGGAAACGCACTACGGTCAGTCCATGGGCGGCTTCCCCATACCCGCCGCGCTGGCCACCCTGGCCCACGACAGCCGCCGCGGGACCTTCTTCCGCTCACAGCTGCTGGATGCACTGGACATCCTGCAGGCCGGAGACATCACGCCGCACGCCATGCTGGGCTCCTGGGCGGGGGCCATGGGTCACATGCAGTTCATGCCAGGCACGTACCGGCGTTATGCCGTGGATGGCGACGGGGATGGGCGCCGGGACATCTGGCACTCCCTGGCCGATGCCTTCGCATCGGCGGCCAATTATCTGAACGAGCTCGGTTGGCGCAGCGGCGAAATCTGGGGCCGGGAGGTACGCCTGCCCGAGGATTTCGACTGGAACCTGGTCAGTCCGGAACAGCGCAGGAGCGTGGCCGCCTGGCACAGGCTGGGTGTCACCCGCGCGGATGGCGGGCCGCTGCCGCCACTGTCGCACATCAGTGGCAGCATTCTCCTGCCCCAGGGACACGCGGGGCCCGCATTCCTCGTCTATCACAATTTCACGACCATCCTCGAGTGGAACCGTTCCATCCACTACGCCCTGGCGGTAGGCCTGCTGGCCGACCGGCTCGCGGGCCTGCCGCCACTGCGTCACGGGCGGGATGCCGACAACCGTCCCATCCCCAGGCAAGACGCCTTGGCCCTGCAAAGGGCGCTGCGACAGCGGGGCCTGTACGGCGGGGAGGTGGACGGGGTGCTGGGGAGCGGGACCAAGGCCGCCATACGCGATTACCAGCGCCAGTCCGGCCTGGTGCCGGACGGCAACCCTTCCATGGGCCTGCTGGAGCACCTGCGCCAGACTCTGGCGGCCACGGGTCACGGCACGGCGCACGTTGCCACACCCTGACCCGGCAACCCGCGGGATATCGCCCGGGCACCGTTCGGCTGGGGTGGGCGCCCGCTTTTTCCACCCCCCCGCTTGCGGATAAAATGTGCAGCCTTTGTCCGCTCCTCCCACCCCACTGGTCACACCATGCAGATCGGCCCCCATCTCCTCAGGAACAACCTGGTCGTCGCACCCATGGCCGGGGTGACCGACCGGCCGTTCCGTCAGTTGTGCAAGCGCATGGGCGCGGGCATGGCGGTGAGCGAGATGGTCACCTCCAACTCCCTGCTGTACGGCTCCGCCAAGACCCGGCGCCGGGCCAACCACGAGGGGGAAGTGGAACCCGTGTCGGTGCAGATCGCCGGCAGCGACCCGTCCATGATGGCCGAGGCGGCACGCTACAACGTCGACCGCGGCGCGCAGATCCTCGACATCAACATGGGCTGCCCGGCCAAGAAGGTGTGCAATGTCATGGCCGGCTCCGCCCTGTTGCAGGACGAGCCCCTGGTGGGCCGCATCCTGGAGGCGGTGGTGCGAGCCGTGCCGGACACCCCGGTGACCCTGAAGATCCGCACCGGCTGGGACCGGGAGCACCGCAACGCCCTGAACATCCTGCGCATCGCCCAGGTATCCGGCATCCGCGCCCTGGCCATCCACGGCCGCACCCGCGCCTGCGGCTACAGCGGCGACGCGGAGTACGACACCATCAAGGCGGTGAAGGCGGCGGCCTCCATTCCCGTCATCGCCAACGGCGACATCACCACTCCGGAGAAGGCGAAGTTCGTGCTGGACCATACCGGCGCCGACGCCGTCATGATCGGCCGCGCCGCCCAGGGCCGGCCCTGGCTGTTCCGGGAGATCGCCCACTACCTGGCCACGGGCGAGTGTCTGCCCGCCCCCGAGGTGGCGGAGATCCACGAGGTGCTGCTGGCCCACCTGGACGACCTGTACAGCTTCTACGGCCAGCCTGCGGGCCTGCGCATGGCGCGCAAGCACATCGCCTGGTACACCCGGGGCCTGGCGGATTCCGCCCATTTCCGCCATGCCATGAACCAGTTGGAAACCCCCGGGGAACAGCTGGAGGCGGTGAACGATTTCTTCTGGCGCACGCGGGAACGCGGCAGCCGGCTGGTTTACCTGGACGCCCAAGCGAACGCGACCCAAGAGAACGGGACCATCCGGCATCGCCAGGCGGCCTGAGCACACGACAACAAGGAAAACAGGATGGAGCAACACTTCGATGAAAGCGTCCTTGCCGCCTGCGTGCGTCAGGAACTGGAGCAGTATTTCAAGGACCTGGACGGTGAAGCCCCCGCCGGAATTTACGACATGGTGGTGCACTGCGTGGAAAGACCCATTCTGGAGATGACCCTGGAGCGCGCCGGCAGCAACCAGAGCCGGGCCGCCGAATGGCTCGGCATCAACCGCAACACCCTGCGCAAGAAAATGCAGAAGCACGGGATCAAGTAAACCATGAAGCGCGCCCTTCTTTCTGTCTCGGACAAGACCGGCCTCGTCGATTTCGCGCGCGCCCTGGCCGGGCAGGGCGTGGAATTGCTGTCCACCGGCGGCACCGCCCGAACCATCCGGGAAGCCGGCATACCGGTGCGGGATGTGTCCGATTTCACCGGTTTTCCGGAAATACTGGATGGTCGCGTAAAGACCCTGCATCCCCGGGTCCACGCCGGCATACTCTCGGTGCGGGACAATCCGGTGCATGCCGCCACCATGCAGGAGCATGGTCTGGGCACCATCGACCTGGTGTGCGTGAACCTCTACCCCTTCGCGCGAACGGTATCCAAGCCCCACACCCTGGAGCAGGCCATCGAGGACATCGATATCGGCGGCCCCGCCATGGTGCGCTCCGCCGCGAAGAACTACCGGCACGTGGCCATCGTCACCGACCCCGCCGACTACACCGGCCTCATTGAGGAAATGCAGGCCAGCAGTGGCCAGCTCTCCGACGCCACGCGCTTCAAACTGGCCAAGAAGGCCTTCAGCCACACCGCCCAGTACGACGGCCACATCAGCAACTACCTGACCGCCCTGGCCACCGACGGCTCGAAGACGCCATTCGGCGAGGTGCTGAACCTGCAATTCACCCGCGCCCAGACCTGCCGCTATGGCGAGAACCCTCACCAGAACGGCGCCTTCTACGTGCAGGCCAACGCCCCGGCCGGCACCATCTCCACCGCCCGCCAGATCCAGGGCAAGGAACTCTCCTACAACAACATCGCCGACACCGACGCGGCCCTGGAGTGCGTGAAGCAGTTCGAAGCCGCCCCGGCCTGCGTCATCGTCAAGCACGCCAACCCCTGCGGCGTGGCCTACGGCACCAACCTGCTGGAGGCCTACGACCGGGCTTACCAGACCGACCCCGAATCCGCCTTCGGCGGCATCATCGCCTTCAACGGCCGCCTGGACGGCGAGACGGCGAAGACCATCGTCGAGCGCCAGTTCGTGGAGGTGATCGTCGCCCCCGAGGTGAGCCCGGAGGCTTCCGAGGCCGTGGCCGCGAAGAAGAACGTGCGCCTGCTGGAATGCGGTGCCTGGGGCGGTGCCCTGGCCCAGACGGACATGAAGCGGGTGGCCGGCGGCCTGCTGGTGCAGGACGCGGACGTGCTGCTGCACGGCGAACTCAGGGTGGTCACCCGGCGGGCACCCACGGAACAGGAGATGGCCGACCTGCTGTTCGCCTGGCGGGTGGCCAAGTTCGTCAAGTCCAACGCCATCGTCTATGCCCGCGGCGGCATGACCATCGGTGTGGGCGCCGGCCAGATGAGCCGGGTCAATTCCGCGCGCATCGCCGCCATCAAGGCCGAACATGCCGGCCTGACGGTATCCGGTTCGGCCATGGCCTCGGACGCCTTCTTCCCCTTCCGCGATGGCTTGGACAACGCCGCCGCCGCCGGCATACGGGCGGTGATCCAGCCCGGGGGTTCCATGCGCGATGAAGAGGTGATCGCCGCCGCCGACGTACACGACATCGCCATGGTGTTCACCGGTGTGCGCCATTTCCGCCATTGACCGGAAAAAGGGGATGGTTGAAACCCGGCCCAAACCCTGGCATCCATCTCGGGAAGCGCCTGATAATGCGGGACCTGTCATTCCGAGCGCACTGAGGAATCCTCGGTGATGACACGCCTTCGCTGCGCCGCCCCATGAATCCGTGCCTGCCTTGCTGCGCAATCCCCATATGAAATTACTCGTGATCGGCTCCGGCGGACGTGAACACGCCCTGGCCTGGTGCCTGCTCCGCTCCCCCCGCGTGCACAAGGTCTATGTGGCCCCCGGCAACGGCGGCACCGCCACGGAGGAGGGTCTGGAAAATCTGTCCATCACCGACTTTCCCGGCCTCATCGAATTCGCGAGAAGGGAAAGCATCGCCTTCACCGTGGTAGGCCCGGAGGCCCCCCTGGCGGCGGGCGTGGTGGACGCCTTCCGTGAGGCCGGTCTGAGAATCTTCGGTCCGACGCGGGCCGCCGCCCAGCTGGAGGCCTCCAAGGACTTCGCCAAACGGTTCATGGCCCGGCACGGCATCCCCACGGCCCGATTCGGCACCTTCACCGATGCCGCCGCCGCCCACGCCTACATCGACGCCAACGGCGCCCCCATCGTCGTGAAGGCCGACGGCCTGGCCGCCGGCAAGGGTGTGGTGGTGGCCGGGACGGCCGAAGAGGCGCACGCCGCCGTGGACGCCATGCTGGCGGGCAACAGACTGGGAGAGGCGGGCCACCGGGTGGTGATCGAGGAATGCCTGACGGGGGAGGAGGCCAGCTTCATCGTCCTGGTGGATGGCGGGCACATCCTGCCCATGGCCACCAGCCAGGACCACAAGCGCCTGCTGGATGGCGACCAGGGTCCCAATACCGGCGGCATGGGGGCCTATTCCCCCGCCCCCGTGGTGACCCCCGAGATCCACGCCAAGGTCATGCGCGAAGTGGTCCGTCCCGTGGTGCAGGGCATGAAGGCGGAGGGCACGCCCTACACCGGCTTTCTGTATGCCGGCCTGATGATCTCCCCGACCGGGGAAGTGGGTGTGCTGGAATTCAACTGCCGCTTCGGCGACCCGGAAACCCAACCCATCCTGCTGCGCCTCAAGTCCGATCTCTCCGTGCTCGTGGAAGCCGCCATCGACGGCCGCCTGGACCAGGTGGAGGCAGACTGGGACCGGCGCGTCGCCCTGGGGGTGGTGCTGGCGGCGGCAGGTTACCCCGAGTCTCCCCGTCTGGGCGATGCGATCTCCGGCCTGGGGGCGCAGGGCGAGGACTTCCATGTCTTCCATGCCGGCACCGCCATCCGGGGTGACCAGGTGGTTACCAGTGGCGGCCGCGTGCTGTGCGTCACCGCCCTGGGAGATACCGTGAAGATGGCCCAGACCCGGGCCTATGACGTGGCGGCGGGCATCGATTTCGCCGGCCGGCAGATGCGAAGTGACATCGGCTGGCGCGCCATCCGGCGCAGGGTCCGGCGGTAAGCCACGCGGGGCCATGACCCCTGCCGGCGAGGGCATGGCACGCGCGCGGCCGTGGGGCAGCGCCGGGGCATTGCCCGCTACGCGCAGCCTGCATGCCCATCTGCGAGGAGGCGGGCTCATCGCCTACGCCACGGAGTCTTGCTTCGGCCTGGGTTGTGACCCCCGCAACGCCCGGGCGGTGCGGCGCCTCTTGCGGCTCAAACACCGGCCCCAGACCAAGGGCCTGATCCTCATCGGCGGCGCAGTGGGCCAGTTCCGCCATTTCCTTGCCCCCCTGCCCGCGGAGCTGAGTTCCCGCCTGGCGCAATGGTGGCCCGGGCCCCATACCCTGCTGTTGCCCGCCGCACGCCGGTGTCCACCCTGGCTAAGGGGGCACCACACCAAGCTGGCGGTGCGGGTCACCGCCCATCCCCAGGCCGCCCGCCTGTGCCATGCCCTGGGCATGGCCCTGGTATCCACCAGCGCCAACCGTTCCGGCCAGCAACCACTGAAGACCTGGCGTGCCTGCCAGCGGGCCTTTGGCGCCCAGGTCTGGGTCTTGCACGGGCGCATCGGCCGGCGCAAGCGGCCCTCCACCATCCTGGATCCGCTGACGGGCGGCGTGATCCGGGCCTGAGGGCAGGAAAAGCCCGTGTCACCCGGTTAGAATCGCGTGCATTTCTACGGGGATGCGCATGGACATCGGCCGCGTCAAGGAATTCCTCCTGGATCTGCAGGAACTCATCGTGCAACGTCTGGAGCAGGTGGACGGTCGGGGCTTCCGCCAGGAGGCCTGGCAGAGACCCGAGGGCGGCGGCGGCATCTCTCGCCTCATCGAGGAAGGCAACATCCTGGAGCGGGGCGGTGTGAATTTCTCCCACGTCATGGGCGACAGCCTGCCACCTTCCGCCTCGGCCCACCGTCCGGAACTTGCGGGCCGGCGCTGGCAGGCCATGGGCGTGTCCCTGGTGATGCACCCGCGCAATCCCTATGCCCCCACCTCGCACATGAACGTGCGCTGCTTCGTGGCGGAGAAGGAGGGAGAAGCGCCGGCGTGGTGGTTCGGTGGCGGCATGGACCTGACCCCGTATTACGGCTTCGAGGCCGACGCCGTCCACTTCCACCGGATCTGCCGCAACGCCCTGCAGCCCTTCGGCGCCGATTACTACACGCGATACAAAAAATGGTGTGATGAATACTTCTTCCTCAAGCACCGCAACGAACCACGGGGTATTGGCGGCATCTTCTTCGATGACCTGAACACCGGCGACTTCGAGCACTGCTTCGGTCTGACCCAGAGTGTGGGCAGCCACTACCTGCCGGCCTACGTGCCCATACTGGAGACGCGCGCCGGCATGGACTGGGGTGAGCGGGAGCGCGATTTTCAACTCTACCGCCGCGGCCGCTACGTGGAATTCAACCTGGTGTTCGACCGCGGCACGCTGTTCGGTCTGCAGTCAGGCGGGCGCACGGAATCCATCCTCATGTCCATGCCGCCTCTGGTGAAATGGCGCTACGCCTGGCAGCCGGAGCCGGGCAGCGAGGAGGCCCGGCTGTACAGCGAGTTTCTGCGCCCGCGCGACTGGGCGAACCTGGACGCAAATCCCGCATGAGCAGCGCCGATGTCGTCCGGCGCCGTCTGCGCCGCCTCTGGCTGTGGCCGTTGATCCTGTTTCTGCTGCTGCTGGTGGCGGCCTTCGCCGCCTATGAGCTCATCGCCTCGCCCATCCAGGCCATGGTGCTGGCGGATTACGGCAAACGGCTCACCTTCCAGCTCGAGGCATCGGCCAACGCCAAGGCCCCCCTCTCCCCCCGCGGCCCCTATGACGTTCGCCTGGGCTATCCACACCTGCCTGATTTCATCTCCCGGCTGCAACGGCAGGGTTTCGAAGTCACGCAGCAGGCCCGGGTGTCGGCGGGCATGCTGCGCATCAACGACCTGGGCCTGTTCATGCCCTACCACGAGAAATCCGTGGCGGGCCTGACCCTGCTGGACTGCGGTCATCGACCCCTGCTCGCACAGCGCTTTCCCCGCCACACCTATACGGATTTCGACGCCATCCCGCCGGTGATCGCCAATACCCTGCTGTTCATCGAGAACCGCGAACTGCTGGACCCCAACCACCCGCAGCGCAATCCCGCGGTGGAGTGGGATCGTCTGGTCGCGGCCGTGCTGGAAAAGGCCCTGCAGACCATCGACCCTTCACGCAATGTGCCCGGCGGCTCCACCCTGGCCACGCAAATCGAGAAATACCGCCATTCACCCGATGGCCTCACACTCACCGCCCTGGACAAGCTGCGGCAGATGGCCTCCGCCTCCCTGCGCGCCTATCGCGACGGGCCGGACACCCTGGCTACCCGCCGACGCATCGTGCTGGACTATCTCAATACCGTGCCCCTGGCCGCGGCCCCGCGCATCGGGGAGGTGAACGGCATCGGCGATGGCCTGGTGGCCTGGTTCGGCCTGGATTTCACGGAGGTCAACCGACTGCTGCGCAATCCGGATGCCACCCCGGAGGCCGCCCGTGCCTTCAAGCACGTCCTGGCCCTGCTCATATCCCAGCGAAAGCCCTCCTACTATCTGCTGAGCGGACACGAACAGCTGAATGCCCAGGCCGATGCCCACCTGCGCCTGCTGGCCAGTGCCAAGGTCATCACGCCCCGGTTCCGCGATGCCGCGCTGCGGCAACACCTCCGTTTCCGGGGCACCCAGCGTACCCACGAAAACGGGCGCTACGCCGACAAGAAGGCCGTGAACGCCCTGCGCGTGGAACTCATGGAACGTCTGAACGTACCCCGCCTGTATGAACTGGATCGCCTGGACCTGACCGCCCGGGCCACCCTGCATGGCCCCACGCAAAAGGCCGTGTCGCACTTCCTGCAGCGACTGTCCGACCCGGCCGTGGTGGAGGCCGCCGGCCTGTATGGCCACAGCCTGCTGGCGCCGGAAGACGATCTGGACAAGCCCATCTACAGCTTCACCCTCTACGAGAACACTGCGGATGGCGCCCTGCTGCGCGTTCAGGCTGATAACCTGAACCAGCCCTTCGACATCAACCAGGGCGCCAAGCTGGACATGGGCTCCTCCGCCAAGCTGCGCACCCTCATCACCTACCTGCAGGTCGTGGCGGAACTGCACGCGCAGTATGCCGGCCTGTCGCGCGTGGAATTGCTGCGGCGCAAGGTGGCGGACAAGGATCTGCTCACCCGCTGGGCGGTGGACTATCTGACACATGCCCAGGACAAGGGCCTGATGCCCATGCTGCGCGCGGCCATGGCACGCCCCTACTCCGCCAGTCCGGCAGAAAGCTTCTTTACGGGTGGCGGCGTGCACCGCTTTTCCAACTTCAGCCACGATGATGACCAGAAGGTCATGGATCTGTGGGAAGCCACGCGCAATTCCGTGAACCTGCCCTTCATCCGCCTGATGCGCGACATCGTGCGCCACTTCATGTATCGCGACCCCAAGGGTGCAGCCCAGATCCTGGACGACCCCCGGGATCCCCGCCGGAGTGAATACCTGCGGCGCTTCGCCGACCAGGAAGGCAAGGCCTATCTGGCGCGCTTCCACAAGAAGTACAAGGGCCTGAAGCCGGACGAGGCCACGGCCATCCTGCTCAACCACCTCACCGCAAATCCAAAGCGTCTGGCCGCGGTTTTCCGCTATCTGGAACCCAGGGCCGACATTGCCACCTTCACCCGCTTCCTCAAGGGACGCCTGAGCAACCCGGCCGGGTTCGCCGAAGGCGACTTCCAGTATCTGTACGAGACCTACGGCCCTGAGAAATTCAGCCTCTCGGACCGGGGTTACATCGCCCAGGTCCACCCCCTGGAGCTCTGGCTCGTGGCCCATCTGCGCGCCCAACCTCAGGCCAGGTGGGACGAAATCGTCAAGGCCAGCCTGGACGAGCGCGTGGAGGTCTACGCCTGGCTACTCAAGACCAGCCACAAGAATGCCCAGGACATCCGCATCCTCTCCCTGCTGGAAATCGAGGCCTTCCAGGAAGTGCACCGGCGCTGGCGCATGCTGGGCTACCCCTTCGGCAGCCTGGTGCCTTCCTACGCCACCGCCATCGGCTCCTCCGCCGACCGTCCCGCGGCCCTGGCGGAGCTCATGGGCGTCATCGTCAACGACGGTGTGAAACTGCCGCCCGTCACCCTCACGGACCTGGAGTTCGCCCGCGATACGCCCTATCACACGCGGCTCAAGCGCCGTCGCCCCGAGGCCCAGCGCATCTTTCCGCAGGCCATCGCCGTGCTGGTGAAGGAGGCACTGACCAACGTGGTGGAAAAGGGTACCGCCCGCCGCCTGCGCGGCAGCTTTCCCTTGGGGGACGGCCGATTCCTGCCGCTGGGCGGCAAGACCGGTACCGGCGACCACCGCTTCGAGGTCTATGCCGCCAACGGTACGGTGCTGGAATCCAAGGTCATGAACCGCACCGCCACCTTCGCCTTCTTCATGGGTGACCGATTCTTCGGCGTCATGACCGTCTTCGTGCCGGGTGAGGCCGCCGCAGGCTACCACTTCACCAGTGGCCTGGCGGTACAGGTCATGAAGGACATGGAACCCGCCCTGCGCCCGCTGGTGCTGGGCAGCGATCTGCCCGAACCAGACTGGGAGGAAGCCCTGCGCGCATTCTCGGCGGGGGAGGGCGACCCGGTCCCTCCCCCCCGGCAGGCGCCCGAGCCCACCGCCGGCGGAAAGGCCGAGGCCATCCCGCCGCCTGCGTCGGACGCCGGCGTGCCACCGCCTCAGGAGGCCCAACCTCCGCGAGAAGCACCGACCCTGGAGCCCGCGCCCGCGCCACCACAGGTCGACATGCCCGATCCGGCACCGCCGCCCGAGCCAGCCCCCGCCCCATCCAGGCAGGAAAGACCGCCCGAACCCTGGTCTCCATCACAACCCACAGGCAGCGGCTTCCAGTTTTTCTGAGCAACGAACCGACTCGCCCGGGGTTTCACGGGGCCACCCGGACGAGAGGGTCGGGAGAGGTCCGAACCCGCGGCCGGACCGGGCTTCTGGCGTTCGGGCGGCAACCGATCGATCCGGCAGTCGACAAAGCCCCCGGCCATCCCCACGAGATGGGCTGCCGAGCCGGGTGGGCCGGCGTTCTGCAGGCGATCTCAGTGGGCCGGGCGCTTGATGAAATTCACCACCCTGGCATCGCCCGGCCCCTTGCGCGTGCCCGTGGGACAGGCCGCCTCGGTCTCCATGACGTAGCCCTCGGCCTCGTGCAGGAGATTGATCACATCCACGAAGAAGCGCTCCTTGGCCATGGCCAGGGCGGTGCGTCCACCCTCGTTGGCGGCCTTCACGTCGGCGCCGGCCTGCAGCAGCACCTCGCAAACCGCCGCCTCGCCACCGCCGGCGGCCAGCATCAGGGGCGTGAGGCCATAGAAGATGCGGTGATTCACATCCGCCCCGGCATCCACCAGGGCCTGCACGATGGGGGCGAAGCCGCAGTCCAGTTCGGCGTTGTGGGCCGCCTTGAAGATGGGGGTCCAGCCCTGGGCATCCTGGGCGTTGGCATCGGCGCCGGCAGCCAGCAGGGCCCGCGCCACATCCAGGTGGCCGTTGAAGGCTGCCAGATGCAGGGCGGTGCTGCCGTCGGCATCGGCGGCATTGGCATCGGCGCCACCGGCGAGCAGGGCCAAGACTTGTTGAAGATCACCGCTCTGGGCGGCGCTGTGCAGGGTTGTGACGGCCATGGAACTCTCCGGGCAAGAATGAATTCCCGACGATTCTACTCAACCATTGGGTACTGTAAAGACAGGAAACGGATAAATCCGCCCGGCCCGTCAGACCTCTCACCTTCCCGCTTCCGGTCCTTGCAGACCCAACCCATCCCACATGGCGTCGACGCGCCGCATCACCTCATCCGTCATGCGGATGGGGCTGCCCCATTCCCGGTTGGTCTCGCCCGGCCACTTGTTGGTGGCGTCGATACCCATCTTGCTGCCCAGGCCGGAGACCGGACTGGCGAAGTCCAGGTAGTCGATGGGGGTGTTGTCCACCAGCAGGGTGTCCCGCACGGGATCGACGCGCGTGGTCAATGCCCAGATCACTTCCTTCCAGTCGCGCGCGTTCACGTCCTCGTCGGTGACCAGGATGAACTTGGTGTACATGAACTGGCGCAGGAAGCTCCAAACGCCGAACATCACCCGCTTGGCGTGGCCCGGGTACTGCTTCCTCATGCTCACCACCGCCATGCGGTAGGAGCAGCCCTCGGGCGGCAGGTAGAAGTCGGTGATCTCCGGGAACTGCTTCTGCAGGAGGGGCACGAACACCTCGTTCAGGGCCACCCCCAGGATGGCGGGCTCGTCCGGCGGCTTGCCGGTATAGGTGCTGTGGTAGAGGGGGTCGCGCCGCATGGTGATGCGCTCGACGGTGAAGACGGGGAAGGTCTCCTGCTCGTTGTAGTAGCCGGTGTGGTCGCCATAGGGGCCTTCTAGCGCCGTCTCGCCCGGATGGATCACGCCTTCCAGCACGATCTCGGCACTGGCGGGCACCGACAGATCACTGCCCAGGGCGCGGGCCACCTCGGTCTTGGCGCCGCGCAGCAGGCCGGCGAACTGGTATTCGGAGAGGGAATCGGGCACCGGCGTCACTGCCCCCAGGAGGGTGGCGGGGTCGGCGCCGATGGCCACCACCAGAGGAAAGGGCTGGCCCGGGTGGGTGGCCTGGAAGTCACGGAAATCCAGGGCGCCGCCGCGATGCGCCAGCCAGCGCATGATGACCTTGTTGGGCGCGATCACCTGCTGGCGGTAGATGCCCAGGTTCTGGCGCGGCTTGTGGGGCCCCCGGGTGATGACCAGGCCCCAGGTGATGAGGGGCGCCACGTCCCCGGGCCAGCAATGCTGGATGGGCAGGCGGGACAGGTCCACGTCCTGGCCCTCCCAGACCACCTCCTGGCAGGCGGGGAAGCGCACCTCCTTGGGGCTCATGTTGAGCACCTGCTTGAGCACGGGCCACTTATCCCAGGCATCCTTCAGACCTTTCGGCGGCTCCGGCTCCTTCAGGTAGGCCAGCAGCCTGCCGATCTCCCGCAACTTGGCCGGGTCTTCTTCGCCCATGCCCAGGGCCACCCGCTTCACCGTGCCAAAGAGGTTGGCCAGCACCGGAATCGAGCCACCCCTGGGCTTTTCGAACAGCAGGGCGGGGCCGCCGGCACGCAGCACCCGGTCGGCGATCTCCGTCATCTCCAGGTAGGGGTCCACCTCCCGGGCAATGCGCTTGAGTTCCCCCCGGACCTCCAGCTGGGCGACGAAATCCCGCAGGTCGGCATAGCGCATGCTCAGATACCGGCCTGGACGAACTGGAACTTGCCGTCTTTCACCTTGAAGGCGCCCAGCCTCTCTCCCAGCTCGTCCGGGTGCTGGTGAAACTCCTGCACCCGGCAGCTCTGGGTGCTGACCGCGAATACCCGTTGATCCACCTTGAGCATGAACATGGGCTCGGCATATCCCTGCGGGGCACGGTAGAGCTCGTAGTCGGCAACCTCCGGTACCTCCTGGATGGGTCCGCCGCCCTGGCACTCGGGCATGCGCACGACGATGATGCTGGCCTCCACGGTGGACTGCCAGGGCCAGGTCTGGCTGCGTACCACGGTGATGGCGTGATCCCGGGGCCCCAGGATGTGGGATGCGGTATCCTGAAAACAGCCCGCCAGGAGCGGCACGCAGGAAATCGTCAACATCCAGTGTTTCATGGCCATGCTCCTTGCTTGCCGACGCTCACTCCAGGCCCTGGCTGGCCAGGTAATCGTCATAGCTGCCTTCGTAGAGGACATAGCTGCCGTCCGGTTTCAATTCGATGATCTTGTTGGCCAGGGAGGAGACGAACTCCCGGTCGTGCGACACGAACACCAGAGTGCCATCGTACTTCTCCAGGGCGGTGTTCAGGGATTCGATGGACTCCATGTCCATGTGATTGGTGGGCTCGTCCATGATGAGCACGTTGGCCTGCAGGAGCATGAGCTTGCCGAACAGCATACGCCCCTGCTCGCCGCCGGAGATGACCCGCACCGGTTTCATGACCTCGTCCCCGGAGAACAGCAGCCGCCCCAGGGTACCCCTGACCAAGGTGGTGACGTCATCGCCTTCGTGACCGCCCGCCCGCACCCATTCGCTGATCCAGTCCACCAGGGACCTGTCGGAGTCGAAGTCGGTGGAATGGTCCTGGGGGAAGTAACCGAGCCGGGCCTTTTCCGCCCATTTCACTTGGCCGGCTTGCGGCCGCAACTCCCCCACCAGCAGGCGCAGCAAGGTGGTCTTGCCCACGCCGTTCTCGCCGATGATGGCCACCTTGTCGCCGGCGGCGATATGTACCGACAGGTTGTGGATGATCGGCCTGCCCGGCTCGTAGCCGAAGTTCATGCCCTCCACCTCGCAGGCCAGACGATGCAGCCTGCCCCTGGGGTCGTATTCGAAGCGGATCCAGGGATACTGGCGGCTGGAAGGCTTCACGTCCTCCACCCGCAGCTTGTCGATCTGCTTGCGGCGGCTGGTGGCCTGGCGCGCCTTGGCCTTGTGGGCGGCAAAGCGGCGCACGAACTCCTCCAGCTCGGCGATGCGTTCCTTGCTGCGGGCGCTAGCCGCGGCCTGACGGGCCCGGGCCGCGGTGCTGGCCTCCATGTAGTCGTCATAGTTGCCCGGGTATACCGACAGGGTGCGGTAATCCATGTCCGCCATGTGGGTGCACACCTGGTTCAGGAAGTGACGGTCGTGGGAGATGATGATCATGGTGGAGTTGCGCTGATTCAGGACGTTCTCCAGCCAGCGGATGGTGTTGATGTCCAGGTTGTTGGTGGGCTCGTCCAGCAGCAGCAGATCCGGATCGGCGAACAGGGCCTGGGCCAGCAGCACCCTGAGCTTCCAGCCCGGGGCCACCTCCCGCATGGGGCCGTCGTGGAGCGTCTTGGCAATGTCCAGGCCCAGCAGCAGCTCTCCTGCCCGGGCCTCGGCGTCATAGCCGCCCATCTCGCCGAATTTGCTCTCCAGATCGGCGGCGCGCATATAGTCCGCCTCGCTGGCCTCCGGGTTCATGTAGATGGCGTCCTTCTCCCGCATGCAGGCCCACATCTCGGCATGTCCCATGAGCACCACGTCCAGGACGCGCATGTCCTCGTAGGCGAACTGATCCTGGCGCAGAAATGCCATGCGCGCATGCGGATCGATGCTGACGTTGCCGGCACTGGGTTCCTGCAGACCGCACAGGATCTTCAGGAAGGTGGACTTGCCCGAGCCGTTGGCACCGATGAGGCCGTAACGGTTGCCCTCGCCGAACTTGACGGAGACATTCTCGAACAGGGGCCTGGCCCCGAACTGCATGCTGAGGTTGGATACGGTGAGCATGGGGTGATTCCGGAAAACCCGGGGATTCTACTCGTTTCCCCAAACCATTCCCCGAGTCGCGGACCCATGGCGGCGTGCATTCCGGCTCCTGTAGAATGCCTGCTTTTCGTGCAGTCCCGGCAAACATGGCGCTTATCGTTCAAAAATATGGCGGCACCTCGGTCGGCGCCATCGAGCGCATCCGCAACGTGGCAGAGCGGGTGGCCAAGTTCAAGATGCTCGGCCATCAGGTCGTGGTCGTGCTCTCGGCCATGTCGGGCGAGACCAACCGCCTCATTGCCCTGGCCAAGGAAATCGACAAGGATCCCGACCCGCGGGAACTGGACGTGCTGGTTTCCACCGGCGAGCAGGTCACCATCGCCCTGCTGGCCATGGCCCTCAAGGACCTGGGGCTGAAGGCCCGAAGCTATACCGGCTGGCAGATCCCCATTCGCACCGACAGCGCCTTCAACAAGGCACGCATCGAGGACATCGACGACAGGGCCTTGCGCGCCGACCTGGATTCCGGCCAGGTGGTCGTGGTCGCCGGCTTTCAGGGTGTGGACAGCGGCAACAACATCACCACTCTGGGCCGGGGAGGCTCCGACACCACCGCCGTGGCCCTGGCCGCGGCCCTGCGGGCCGACGAATGCCAGATCTATACCGACGTGGACGGGGTCTATACCACCGACCCGCGCATCGTGCCCGAGGCGCGCAAGCTGGACGTCATCACCTTCGAGGAAATGCTGGAACTTGCCAGTCTGGGATCCAAGGTGCTGCAGATCCGCTCGGTGGAGTTCGCGGGCAAATACAAGGTCAAACTACGCGTGCTGTCCAGTTTCACGGACGAAGGGGAAGGCACGCTCATCACATTCGAGGAAGACTCCATGGAACAGCCCATCATCTCCGGCATCGCCTACAACCGTGACGAGGCCAAATGCACCATCCTGGGCGTACCCGACCGGCCCGGTGTCGCCGCCAACATCCTGGGACCCATAGCCGACGCCGACATCGAGGTCGACATGATCGTGCAGAACGTGGGCGCCAACAACACCACCGACTTCACGTTCACCGTGCACCGCAACGACCTGAAGAAGGCGCTGGACGTGCTGGATGTCGTGAAGGACAGTATCGGCGCGCGGGAAGTCATGGGGGACGACAAGATCGCCAAGGTATCCATCGTCGGTGTGGGCATGCGCACCCACGCCGGGGTGGCCAGCAAGATGTTTCATGCCCTGGCCGCCGAGAACATCAACCTGAGGATGATCTCCACTTCCGAGATCAAGATCTCCGTGGTGGTGGAAGACAAGTACATGGAACTGGCGGTGCGCGCCCTGCACCAAGCCTTCGAACTGGACAGGATTCCCGCCCTGGATGCCTGAAGCCCCAGCGAAATTGCTTTTAGCCAGACGCGCGGGTATCCTTGCGCGGCTTTTTTGGGCCGGGCCGAAACGGTTTGGAGACGTGGCCGAGAGGTCGAAGGCACTCCCCTGCTAAGGGAGCATGCGGGCAAAACCTGCATCGAGGGTTCGAATCCCTCCGTCTCCGCCAAGATTGCATTTCCCCGGAACATTGCCAGCTGGCCGGATTGCTTTATAATCCGCGCCTCTTTGAGCGCCCGTAGCTCAGTTGGATAGAGTACCTGGCTACGAACCAGGGGGTCGTGGGTTCGAATCCTGCCGGGCGCGCCAAGAAATCAAGGGCTTACAGCGATGTAAGCCCTTATCGTTTCTGGCGGGCTAATGCCGGGCTAAGGTTGGGACGTCGGCGCCGATGTCCCTCAGCTTCAGGAACATCGTGCAGGGCACCACGTAGCGCATGATCCCCTTGGGCCCGAAACCCGGGCCCTTGGCGGTGCGATGGGTGATGTTCCTGCCCCTGGCCGTGCGGTGGGAGGCGCTCTCGGACCCTTGTAGATGTCCTTGAGCACCCCATGCTCACGCATGAACTGCATGGCGGCCGGGCCCAGGCTGCTCCGGGCGGAGTAGCCAAAGCCGTCCTCGATCATCGCCCTGGGGTTGAGCCGCCAGAGCAGGTAGAACAGATCGTCCGCGTAGCTGCCCATCAGGGTACCGGTGAGCAACAACGTCTTCTTGCACTTTCGCGCCAGCACGCCCATCGCTTGCCCTTGGGCGGAACCCTCGTTCTTGTACTCGTGCCCCTCGTCCACTACCAATAGGCCGAAATAGCCCTGGGGTAGCTGGCGCTTGATGAACTCGGTGGGCTGGTAGCCCCCCTGTCCGAACGAGAACTCCATGCTGGCCATGACCCGCTCCATGCGCCGCGCCTGCCGGTCGTTGAAGAACAGGTCGCCGTCGGTGTCCATCAGGTTGATGAACTCGAACACGTTGTCCTCCAGCATGCCGGTGAGCAGCTCCTCGCCGAAGGCGGTGACCAGCCGGTGGGCGGTCTTGTCGCCGATGGTGGGGATCTGGGTCAGGGCCTCCCGCAGCATGTCCGCCTGGGGCTTGGCCTGGCCTATTCGGTACACCAGGGACCAGAGTCGCTCCCCGCAGGCCGGGCAGGCGCGGCGGGTGGTGTTGAGCTCTATGGGAGCCAGGAAGGCGGGGAGCGGTTCGTCGTCCCCCCGGGTCAGCAAGCCACCGCACTTCGGACAGGCCGCATAGGCCACCCGCTGGCGCTCATCGCCTTCCCCCACCACCAGCTTGCGGGTGATGAAGGCCGGTTTCCAGTTGAAGCCCATGCGCATGCGCACCCGGCCCATGATGAAGAACTCGGGGACCGAGGGTGGCCGTTGCATGGCCCGCAACTGCAACAGTTTCCGGAGGGTGTCCGGACCGTTGAGGATCCAGACCCGGGCCTCGGGCACGGTCTCGCGGATTTCCCGGCGCCACTTGTAGACCAGGTGGGGGGTACGATCACCAGGGTGCGGGTGAAGCCTTCCTCGTGCATCACGGCGGCTGCGGTGATGGCCATCATGGTCTTGCCGGTGCCCATCTCCGCATTGATGACGGCGGCGGGCTGGTTCTCGTCCACCAGCAGCCGGGTGACGGCCTGGACGACCTCCCGCTGGGCCGGGAAGGGCTGGCGCAGGAGGCCAGCCATGACCGATTTCCGGCGCGGATCAAACTGACCGGAATAGACGGCGGGGTTCTGGGACTGCACCGCATCCAGCAGGCCGTCGCCGAATTCCTCGATGAAGCGGGTCAGGGGCAGGTGGCAATCTTGCGTGTCGAAGGCATCGACGATGCGGATTTCAGTGTCGCTGTGAGACATGATTTCTCCTTGAATTGAAAAACGCGGAGAAACCGCTCCCCAACGGGGAAGGTTTCCCCGCGGGATGGATGAGTGACTACAGGATCAGGACTTGGCTTGCAGCAGCTCTTCGATGCTCAGGCTGATGTCCTTGGCGATCTGGCGTAACAGCACGGGCGAGATATCCCGCCCCGAGTGGAAAGGCACCGTGGTCTGGCGACCATCGGCATGCTTGAACTGCTTGTGGGATCCGCGCTGGCGGGCTTCATGGAATCCGAGAGATTCCAGCAAAGCCACGACTTCACGCGGCTTGAGCACGGGCAGGCTGCCCATGTTCAGGCGAAGGCAAAGGTCTGAACACCGATGAATTCAGCCTCCAGATGCGGCTCACCGTCCTCCAGGAGCATTTCGATCACTTCCTGCATGTTTGTCCGGAGCTCGTCCAGGGTCTCGCCCTGAGAGTGAGCACCGGGGAAGCCGGGAACATAGCCCACGAACAGCCCGGTTTGCGGGCAGCGTTCAATGACGGCATTGAATTGATGCATCGTGGCAACTCCAATCATGGTTTCCTCCATTGTAGCGAAAGGGAATTCGGCTCCAAGCGGTGCGCCGGACCCCCTCCCGGGTTGAGATAGGTTCAGGCTGCGAGCGCGAATTGCTCCAGGGCCAGGTCACCCGCCTTCACCATCCCGGAAACGATCTCCGGGAAGTGGTCGGGCAGTCTGACTCGGGCACCGGCAATGCGGCCCAGGAGCGGATACGAGGTCTCGCCCATCATGGTGACCACCTCGTCTCCAGTCCGGGACAGGACGGCCTGTTTCCAGGTGTCCAGCAACGGGACTGGCGAGAGTAGCTTGTAGAGTCCCCAGACGTGACTCCAAATAGCTTCGGTCCGGTTCGAGGGATCATCGACCCCGTCCACCAGTACCCAGGCCACCCGATTGCTGCGATTCGGCCTGATGAGCGCCGGGTCGTAGAGCCACAGATGGACCAGATTGCCGAACAGGTTGTCCCGGGGCAGCTTGCCGGTGAATTTCTCCAGCCGGTCGGCATCGCCCACGTGCACCGGATGCGCCTGGCCCATCAGATCCTGAAGATGGAACGCGTCGAGCCCGCCCTCCGTCACCTTGAGGGTGAAGGCGGCGAGCAGTTGCTGGATGGCGGTATCCCGCCCGTAGAGGGAAAGGAACATGAGCCGACCGGTTTCATCCCGCACGCAAGCGTCGGCGTAGAGGTCCGAAAGCTCCTTGAGTTTGAACAGCATGGCGATCTCCTATGGAAAGCGCGGAGCCGCCCTCCCCTTGGGAAAAGGCTTCCCCGCTGGGGTTGAGACGATGGGAGGGAACGGGCTCAGATCAGCCCACGTTCCGCCATGGACAGGGTGTCACGTCCGGCGATGATGAAATGGTCGATCACCTTCACGTCCACCAGGGCCAGGGCCTGACGCCACCGCTCCGTCAGCCATCGATCCGCCTGGCTGGGTTCCGCTACCCCCGAGGTATGGTTGTGGGCGAAGATGACGCCGGCGGCGTTGTACTCCAGGGTGATCTTCACGTTCTCCCGGGGATACACGCTGGTCTGGCACAAGGTGCCCCGGAAACACTCCCGGGCGGTGATCAGACGGTTCTGGGCATCAAGGAACAGCACCACGAAGGCTTCGTGGCCCAGAGGTGACAGGCTGGCCAGCAGGTAGTCCCGCACCGCCTGGGGCGAGGTGAGGGCATCCCGCTGCCGCAGGCCTTCTTCTAGCCCGCGCCGAACCAGCTCGCGGGCGGCGTCAAGCCGCAGACGGACCCGACCCCAGGCCCTGACGGGCGCGGATTCGGATACCCGGTGATCCACGCTAGCAGGCCGTTGAAATACTGTTCATGACCACGTGCTTTTCCATCCCGATGAGTCCTTGCCGGGTTACGCCGAGCGTCCTGGGAGGACGACGACCCAGAAATGGGTTGTCAGAGGACTGTTTATTGGGTTTTGCGCGGTCATTTCGAGGGTTTCGCTCTTCATTCTGCGCA